>LNAQ01000226.1_pt1 | contig 12759 bp, 8 predicted proteins | sample 602591 | NCBI WGS metagenome assembly LNAQ01 (sample SAMN02440304, study PRJNA202911) | soil metagenome | biome: Subtropical and temperate rainforests or woodlands; isolation source: soil samples (1 kg each in a 20% v/v slurry with milli Q water) were... ... | reverse complement strand
GTATTTTGGCATCCCCACAATGTACGCCTACCGACCGACCTAACGCGTGGGAGAACTCCTGCGCTGAACGAGTCCAGTTCGATTCGTCGAAGGCTTCGAGAATCACAGAGACATCATGCCCGCGGCTTAACCACTGGCGTGCCTCATCCAACGTCAACGGTATTAGTCTGCCTTTGCAACAGACACCGCAACCTACGCAGGAGAATTGGGTAGCAATTTTATGCATATTAATCACCTGGAAGTTACGCCCCTCAAAGGGACATTGCATTTTTATTTCGCGCCAGAGATGGTCTTTGAGTGATCTGGAAGTAGCTGGTCGTTTATTAAATGCTATTCAGCAACCATGAATATTTCTCAAACGAAGCAAAAGGAATTGGATTTCAAGGTAGGCAAGGAGCCAAACAGTCGCGACGTTGCCAGCAAAGTCAGGACTCACCGGAAATCGGTCTATCTCTGCGGACGGCGTGAAGGTTAACTACAAACTTGATCCAAGCCAATGCTCGAACGACTTTTCAAAGCGCGATCTGAGCCGATACTAATTGATTTCTGTGCACAAAATTTCACCTTGTAGCCAACTTTTCTGCGATGGAAAGAGTTTAATTTGAAAATTTTTTCCTCCCCATAATCAACAGTCCGTATTACATTACTAATCGTCCAATCTGGCTCCGCTAGCACAAGCTTTACACTGTTTCGACCGCATGCTGTCGGTGCAAGCATCATCCGTGGGTCCTGCAATTGGGTTGTATGAGTGCCCTGTCTTTGCCGTAGGAATATTTATGGTTGTTGAAGTCTTGGAATTTGCTGTCGTTGATGGCGGTGATCGACTGTGAGAAGACTTCGGAAACTTCTGAAGCCAGCCGACGTACCCTTACTATGTAGTTGATGAGTGTATTTAACGTCATTCCTACGTTACCAGAGCTTCTAGAGAGAGGCCGTATCAGAGTAGCGCGGACATTGTACGATTAAGCGGAAATACGATAGCTACACGCGCCTACTCATCTCATGGGGCACTTGCTAGGTAGGGTCAATCGGCTTCCCAGCGGTTTGGTGCTGTTAGCTATTAGTGATGTTATTAGGCACATTCAGGTTTTTATTGCGTGCGAATTGACTCGGCGACTCGCCAACCTCCCGGCGAAAGGCAGTACTGAAAGCACTAGCGGATTGGTATCCAATCACGCTTGCAATTTCTTCCAGGGGAGGAGCATCGCCTTGGAGCATGGATTTCGCCAAGGCCATGCGCCAATCGATCAGGTATTGAATCGGTGGCACTCCTACCTTCTGACTGAAGCGCTCGCTGAAAGCCGAACGGGAAAGACCAGCCTCTCTGGCGAGCGCCTCTACCGACCATCCGTGAGTCACGTCAGCATGCAGCAGTCTCAGAGCACGGGCGAGAAATGGGTCGGCAAGGCCCGCGACAAGGCCTGGCTGCCGGATCGCGCCTCCATAATCGTTAGAGAACCGCAGGGCCTCCACAAGTAGCACTTCAATAAGTCGATCGACAATGAGGTCCCGTCCGGGTCGATCGGCCAAGGCCTCTTCCACGATCAGGTCGATTGTGCGTTTGAGACGTTCTGCCACCAGGTTGCTGCCTTGGATGTGAATCAGGTTCGGTAGCAGGCCTTCGAGCAGACTGCCGTTGCTAGAGTCCAGTTGAAAATACCCGCCGAGCTGTGTGAAGTCGGCAGCAAGTCCAGGATCGCCATACCAGATTTCGCGATCCCGACAGACCATATCCTCTTGAGAATCAAGTGGTGTCGTTTCGCACGTGAGATCGCTGGCGATCGTCAAATCGGATCCGGCAGGAACAAGCACAAAGTCCCCCGCAGCCAGACGCACAGGTGCCTGGCCTGTGACGACAAGCCAGCATGAACCTTTAAGTACCAGCCCAAAACCTGTGTAAACCGTTCGCGAGCGGTGCAAGCCCCAGCGGCCAGCACCGTGGATGATCTTGGTCCCGGCCGTGTGCGGACGGAGCAATGTAACTGCATCAGCAAGCGGATCCATTTTGGACGACTCGTAATGTAATGTGGACGTTTAATTATGGGGCGTCTTTAATTCTCACATTAAAATTTTCTCCTCGCAACGGTGCGATCTGGAGAGACTTTATGCGCAAGATAGCAATCATTACCGGCGCCAGTTCAGGCATTGGCGGCGCTACCGCCGTTGCTCTTGCCGAACGGGGCGTCGACTCAATATTGACCTTCCACAACCACGAAGATCGGGTACGCGACGTGGTCGAGGCCGTGAGGAAAAAAGGTGCGAAAGCGATCGCCTTGCGCCTGGATGTCGGTGATAGCGCAGGATTCGACGCGTTCAAAGAAAAAGTCATCCACGTGCTGGACAGCGAGTGGGGCACCCAGTCTTTTAACTATCTCGTCAATAATGCGGGCTTTCTACCACAGGCGGCACTGATCGAGGATACAACCGAAGAACTGTTTGACGACTGCATGCGCGTGCTGTTCAAGGGTCCATATTTTTTGACCCGGTCGCTGCTTCCATTCCTCGCGTACGGCGGTTCGATTGTGAACGTGACGACGAACGCTATTTTCCAGCAGGGCCTGGCGCAGGGATACGCGGCTTACGCTTCCATGAAAGGTGGCATGACGGTGTTGACTAGCTATATGGCCAAGGAATTCAGCGATCGCCGAATCCGAGTCAACTCTGTGGCGCCGGGAGCTACCCGCACGCGTATCGGTGATGACGCCTATGAAAAGTATCCGGGCATTGCTGACCACATGGCCAGCATTACAGCGATGGGACGCTTGGGCGAAGCCGCCGATGTTGGCGTCGTGATCGCGTCATTACTTTCGGATGATTTTCGCTGGGTTACGGGACAGCACATTGAGGCTTCCGGTGGAGCCCGATTGTCTTCCAACATTTGATACACCGGCACAGCCATAGGTGGCGTTGGAATCCGGGTATTCCATTTACCGAACATACCCTGAAGTAACGGTAAGAGCTCACGCCACCTGCATCTAAAAAACACTGACTGTTACATGCATTCACACCGCTCCGGCTGCCATCGCCAAGCGCGATGGCAAGCTCACAAATGCCTGATATACACCTCCTTTCCCTCGCCACTAACATCCAGCCTTCATGAACATTCGCACGGCAGCTACCACTGCTGTAGCGCATTACCAAAAATAATAAATTCATCTTTGTGAGGCTTCTTCATGAAAACCCCTGCTTCCGGGTCTATCGCCAGTGTTTCAACCGTTAAGGGCAGCAACCAACTGACTACCAACCAACGCTACGTAACTTTGGGAGGCTCTTGGGCGGCGTGGCTGTTTGATGCCTTGGACGCAACCATCTTCGGCTTCGTGCTGTTGGCTATTGCCACAACCTTCGCCGTTGGTTTGAGTGATGTTGTGTCCACTGTTGCGTGGTTCCTGCTCGCCACAGGGATAGGCGGTTTTTTTCTGGGTAATCTTTCCGACAAGATCGGGCGTAAAAAAACCATGATGCTGTCGGTGTTGGTCTACGGTTCCGGCACTTTTCTCTGCGGCTTTGCCGAAACCCTTTGGCAACTTGACCTGTTTCGTTTTTGCGTAGGCATCGGTGTGGGAGGCTTGTGGTCTGCAGCGGCAGCGTTGGTTTCGGAAATCTGGCCTCCAGCAGGTCGGGCCAAGGCCTTCGCCGTCATGCAAACTGGTTGGTCCGGCGGCGGCCTTCTTGCTGCCATTTTCGCCTGGAGCTTCCTAGATAGTAACAATCCGGACTCTTGGCGAATGCTGTTCATCTACGCCTCGGTCCCGTCCTTTCTGACCCTGTTGTTCATTTGGCTGTTTGTCAAAGAGTCACCGGTATGGCTGGCTAACCGCGAGTTCATGCGCAGTAACGCCGACAAAGGCCGCCTCACAGAGATCTTTAGCCCCAAGTATCTCAAGACCACCCTGCTGGGCCTGAGTATTTCGGTACTCGGCATGTATGGCTACTGGATCATCACCACCTTCATGCCCGCCTACCTGCAGAACATATTGAACGTGCGTATCGACCAGGCACCGGTGTTCATTATCTGGATAGGAATTGGCGCCACGATCGGCTATCTGGCTTACGGTTACCTGGCGGAAAGCATCGGGCGGCGCTTGGCGTTCGCAACCTTCTTTACCGGTATGGCGATCATGGTGCCCGTATTTGCCTACTCGGCGACCTTGATGCCATTGACAGACGGGAAGCTGATTTTCACCACGCAAAACGTCATCACCCTGGGTTCACTGGCGGCACTGCTGGGCTTTTTCACCGGCTATTTCAGCGGCTTCGGCGCTTGGTATGCGGAGTTATTCCCAACCAGTATTCGCGCCACCGCTTCGGGTTTTTGCTTCAACTTCGGACGGATCGGCGCCATCGCCGGTATCAAGCTGGTACCGATCTTGATCCCGATTGTCGGCTTCACGGCAACTATCTCCCTCGCCTCGGTTGCATACGTAATCGCAGCCGTCATGGTTTTTACCTTGCAGGAAACCAAAGGCGTTCAACTCACCAGCGGTAATTGACCTGCACTAATAGAGAACACGTACATGAAAAATTTTCGAATCGGGCAGATTGTTCCCAGCTCCAACACCACCATGGAAACCGAGATCCCGGCGATGCTCACCTCGCGTTACGGGCTTTTTCCTGAGGAGCGTTTTACTTTCCACTCCGCCCGTATGCGCATGATGCATGTCAGCCCCGAAGAGCTGAAAAAGATGGACATCGACAGCGACCGCTGCGCACTGGAACTCAGCGACGCGCGCGTCGACGTGCTGGGTTACGCCTGCCTGGTGGCCATCATGGCCATGGGTCGCGGCTACCACCGGGTCTCGCAGAAGCGCCTGTCCGAGCGCACGGCCGAGAACGGCGCGTCGGCGCCCGTGATCACCAGCGCCGGCGCCCTGGTCGACGCGTTGCACGTCATGGGTGCGAAGAAGATTGCGCTGGTGGCGCCCTACATGGTGCCGCTGACCGAACTGGTCATGGACTACATCGCCGCCGAAGGCTTCCAGATCGTGGACTGGCGCGCGTTGGAAATTCCCGACAACCTTGAAGTGGGCCGCCACGACCCCGCCCGCCTGCCCGGCATCGTTGCCGGCATGAACGTCGCCGATGCCGATGTGATCGTGCTGTCCGCCTGCGTGCAAATGCCTTCGCTGCCCGCCGTCTCGCCCGAGGACGTCGTGCTTCTGCAATACACCGGCGGCACCACCGGCCTGCCCAAGGGCGCCATGCTCACGCACGGCAATCTCACCTCTGCGGTGTCGATCTACGACGTCTGGGGCAAGCCGTCGCGCGCGGCACGCGGCGATATTTGGAAATATCAGGAAGCGCACGGCGTCGCCGCCATGGCCGGCCACCACGATATCCTGCGCCAACGGCGCCAGCGCGGCAATTCCCGCGATACGCAAAGTGCCGACGCTGACCCAGGTGCCCGAATTGAGCTTGAAATCCTCGGCAACGCGGCCGTCGAAAAACAATCCGAGTTCGGGGCGGCCGGGATCGGCGAAGGTCACGGCGTCGCCGATCAGATAGAAGCCATCCGCATCGAACGCCTGCGCGGTCAATTCCGGCGCCTTCCAGTAACCCGGCGTTACATTGGGGCCGCGCACGCGCACCTCGAGCTTGTCGCCCGACGGCACCAGCTTCAATTCGCTGCCGGGAATCGGCACGCCGATATTGCCGGAGCGTTTGGCCTGAAAATGGCAGTCGGTTGCGAGCGGCGAGGTTTCCGTAGAGCCCCAGGCCGATACCATCGGCAACGCGCGGCCCACCGTCTTGATCGAGAGCTCTTCCAGAGCATCCCAGAGATTCTGCGGCAGCGCCGCTCCGGCATAGAACGCGAATTTTACTTCGCCGAAAAAACGACGGCGCAGTTCGTCATCACCGCGCAAGGCCGCGATCAGCATGTCGAAGCCACGCGGCACGTTGAAATACACCGTTGGCATCACGCTACGCAGATTGGCCAGTGACGTGGCGAATAGACCAGGCGCCGGCTTGCCGCCGTCGATGTAGAGCGTGCCACCGTTGCGCAGCACGAGGTTGAAGTTGTGATTGGCGCCAAAGGTGTGGCTCCACGGCAGCCAGTCCAGGATCACCAGATCGTCTCGCATGCTGTCGAGAAAGGTCCAGGTCTGCGCCTTGGCCTGCTGGCTCGAGGTCAGCATGCGCTGGGTGTTGATGACGGCCTTCGGCGTGCCGGTCGAGCCTGAGGTGAACAGGAATTTTGCGATCGTATCCGGGGTGACGGCGGCGAAAGCGGTCGCGACCTCAGGCGTTTCGGGCGTCGCAACAATCGATGGGAATGGAATCGCGACGCCAGGCCTTGATTATGGAAGCCAGATTGCGCGGATCCACGATCAGCACGCTGCACATGCCGGCATGCGCCGCAAACAGCCCACACACCGTCAAGGCGAAGATATGATAAAGCGGCAGTGCGGTGAGCATATTGAGCGACTGCTCGGACGCATCGGCAAGCACAGGGATGGCCACCGCCTCGACTTGCAATACATTGGCCACCAGGTTGCCGTGGGTCAACATGGCCCCTTTGGGCACTCCGGTGGTGCCGCCCGTATATTGCAAAATGGCGACGTCGCTCATGGCAAGGACGGGCGCGGTAAACCCCGCGACTGCACCGCCTTTGAGCACCGCCGAAAGACGAATGGCGCCGTCCAGTTTGTAGGCCGGAATCGCGCGTTGCACATAACGCAGCGCCACATTAAGCATACGCCCCTTGAACCCCATCAAATCGCCCAGCGAGACGAGCACCACGTGCTTGGGACGCACAGGCGCCGGAACCTGTGCCAGGGTCGAGGCAAATTTTTCAAAAATAAAGATGAGCGCGGCGTCGCTGTCACTGAGCTGATGTTCAAGCTCGCGCTCTTTGTACATGGGGTTTACATTCACCACCACCATGCCGGCGCGCAGCACGCCCAGCATGATCGGCATATACGCCATGAGGTTGGGCATCATCAGCGCAATACGGCTGCCCCGCGGCAAACCTTGTTGCTGTATCCAGCCCGCCACCGCGCCCGCCTGTGCATCGAGGTCTTTAAAAAGCAGGTCGCAGCCCATGAAGGTAGCCGCCCTGCGCGATGCGTAGCGGCGGCACGCGCTGTCCAGCAAATCGACCAGCGACTGATAGTCGCCTGTATTAATTTCAGCCGGAACGCCTTCAGGGTAATGGCGCAACCAGGGTTTTTGCATGAGCTTCCTTTCAGGATGTCAACAAGGTGGCGGTACGTCATGGCCAGCGCGTTGGCCGGCAACTAAATACTAACTGATTTGGCTTCAAATCCACGACTTGGGCGCACCAAGACAACACATCGCCCCGCGAACAAGCACCGCCAAGCTCTTTTATACCGCCCGCCGGTCACAAGATGGATTCTTGCCGTTAAAATGACATGCCCATTATCGGGCAGGGGCTTAAGTTTCGCCCTCAAGCAGCGTCTCTCCTTGACGTATTTTTCCTGCTTCGCAGGCTCAACCTTAGCTGGAGCCGCCGTCTTGAACGCTAGCTATATTACTTCTTTGCCTCCTCCGGAAAGCCACGCAATTTTGCGCGTCATGCCCAGGCCGTCCGATGCCAACATCCACGGCGATGTTTTCGGCGGCTGGATCATGGCGCAAGTCGACATCGCGGGGTCCGTGCCTGCCGCACGACGAGCCGCAGGGCGGGTCGCCACCGTTGCCGTAAATGCGTTTGTGTTCAAACAGCCGGTCTTTGTCGGCGACCTGCTCAGCTTTTACGCGGAAATCATCAAGGTGGGAAGAACCTCGATAACGGTATCCGTTGAGGTTTACGCCGAGCGCCAGCGCATGGAACATGAAGTGGTTAAGGTCACCGAGGCCACGCTTACCTATGTAGCAACCGACGAGAACCGCCAAAGCCGTCCTCTTCCTACTGTTTAAAGGGCTTGCCTATGTCGGAAACTCCAGTGCAGTCAGCAGGCGAGCCTATTGTCATTCCTCGCCAGCTCGACCCGGAAGACGCGCAACTGGCTCTACAGCAGTTGCAATCCATTCTGAAACGCCAAGAAGTCGTCGAGGCGCTGGCCCACCGCCAGGACGACGATGAGGATCACGCCTCCCAGCTTGAAAACCGGCTCCACCGGCAGCACGAAAACGAAATCAAGTCGATCATCAACGACTTGCATCCGTCGGACATTGCCTTCATTCTCGAGTCCTTGCCGGTGCATGAACGGCAGGCGGTATGGCAACTGGTCAGTGCCAAACACGACGCCGACGTGCTGCTCGAAGTCGACGACTGGGCCCGGGAATCGCTGATCGAGTCAATGAACCACCAGGATCTGGTGGCCGCCACAGGCACGATGGATGCCGACGAGATCGCCGATCTTGCGGCAGACCTGCCCCCGGACGTGATTGCCGAGGTGCAAAAAGGCCTGACGGATGAAGAGCGTGCACAACTGGTCGAAGCCATGGGCTATCCGGAAGGCACGGTCGGCGCGATCATGGACTTCGAAATGGTGCGCGTACGAGAAGACGTGTCGCTCGAGGTGGTGCTGCGCTACCTAAGGCGCTTGCACGAGCTGCCCGACCATACCGACCAGATTTTCGTGGTCGACCGGCAAGATAAGCTGCTGGGCATACTGGCGCTTTCCCGATTGCTGGTCAGCGAGCCCGAGGTCGATGTGGCGCAGGTCATGAATACCGACTATCTGACGCTCAATCCGCTGGACTCCGACTCGGACGCAGCCGGGGCGTTCGAGCGCTACGACCTGGTGTCTGCGCCGGTGATAGACGACTTGGGCCGCCTGATCGGGCGCGTGACCATCGCCGAGGTGGTGGACGTGATTCAGGAAGACTCGCAAGAGCAAGCCTTGTCGCGCGCGGGTCTGCAGGAAGAAGATATGTTCGCCCCGGTGATCAGCGCGATCAAGAACCGCGCGCCGTGGTTGCTGGTCAATTTATGTACGGCGTCGGTGGCGTCGTTCGTGGCGTCGCGTTTCGAGGATACGGTCAGCCAGATCGTGATTCTGGCTTTTTTGATGTCGATTGTGGCGGGGATTGGCGGCAATTCGGGCAACCAGACGATGACGATGATTATTCGCGCGCTGGCGGTGGGTCGGGTAACCGACGCCAACCTGTGGCAATTGGTGAAGCGCGAGTTGATTGTGACGTTTCTGGTGGGGGCTTGCGGCAGTCTGGTTACGGCCACCTTCGCCTGGGTGATTTCAGGCTCGCTGGCGGTCGCGGCGGTGATGATGGCTGCCATGATATGCAATATGCTGATTGGCGCTGCCCTGGGCGTTCTGATCCCCATCATGCGGGATCGTTTCGGCAAGGATCCGGCCATGGGATCGTCGGTGCTGCTGACCTTTGCCACGGATTCGCTGGGGTTCTTTATTTTTCTGGGGCTGGCTTCGGTTTTTCTGCTTTAGGTTTTAAGAGTGGCGAGGACTTTGGGTTTCTTGACACGTCATGGCGGGCACGGCTTTGCCAGGCTGGGCTAACGCGGGCGGTCCCTGACGGGACTACTCAGGGAATCTGCGCGAATCGAGCGGTCGCACAACTTGCGCGGCCGACAATCCCCCGGATTGTCGGCAAACGTCGCGCGCGAACAGGTGCGACCTTGCCTCTCGATTCGCGCAGATTCCCTGACGCCCACTAAACCGCCCAGCCTGGCAAAGCCGCGCCCGCCATGACTGCGGAAGGGCTTACTGGGAAAGGTCTCTTGGTGTTTCTTACCCGTTTAGTTCCTCGAAGCCTGACCGCGACGAACGCTCAAGGCTTGATAAAACGAGCGTAGCAGTCAAAGACGCCGTCCCCCTTCTTTGCGCCGTGGGGATAAAAGGCCGTCTGAATGCAGATCTGTTTTTGATTTTCCGGATCGTGCACACCTGAACTCGCTGCGCGGCTACCCTATGAGGATCCGTGTGGCGAGCACTTTCTTCTTGCCGTTGAAAGCACCGTTGACTTGCTGCATTCCCGCTCATTTCAGCCTGCCAACATTACGGAACAGTAATGCAAAGGTAATGTTACTGGGCCGGGCTTTGGCTAAGATTTAGTGAACGCCAATCGTTTGGATAATTCACTAAAGAGGAGTCAACACATGGGGAACATCCATGTCAGTCGCAGCCTCGATCAAGATCAACGGATTTTTCGATACCTCAGTTTCTACGATTTGATTGAACTGCTGACGTTCAGCCAGATTTCGTTTACCGGCGCCGAACCGATGCAACAACGGGCGCCGGTTCATGCCAGGCTGGCGCATCAATCCTGGATGCTGCTGGATCAAGAAGAGGCTATCGATTGGCACGCGCCCGATATGTCGCAGCCACGGCTCTGTATTGTTTCCAGCATCCGGGACTTATCCGCGTCCTTGTTTACCAGCGAAAACACCAGCGTATTTATTGAACAGACCTGTCGTGTCGTCCACGACTCCATTCAATCGAAACTCTGGCAGGCCAAAGCCGTGCCGATGCTTCAGGACAACACCGTGTCGGTTATCGTCAGTTCGGCCGATGACTCCCCGGACGCGGGCCGGCGACGAGGCACTATGCGGCTTCTTGTCGACCTGAGAACGCTGCTGATGGGCGTCATTGTGTCTCCTGACGCGTCCATCCGATTTCTGGAGCTTACCGCCAAGCTCGTTCAACAGACCACCTGCGCCTTTGTATCGCGAGCCACTCGGCCAATGGAACAAGACAGCGCAGGGGATTTCAACGGCCAGGCCGTACAGCGTCCCGCCTATTACCCATATGCGACAGAGGATGCGGCCCAATTCGCCACATAATGCCTGGCGTGGCCGGCTAAGCCGAGGGGCCGGCCGACACACACGAGCGCTACAAGCGCAATAGAACAAAAGCACCGCGCTTGCAAACACCTACAAAAAAACCGGACTAAACAACAGTCCGGTTTTTTTTTAGTCCAGCAGCCGATTAGGCCAGCCTGCCGTGGCAATGCTTGTACTTCTTGCCGCTTCCGCAAGGGCAAGGATCGTTACGCCCCACCTTGGGCACGCCCTGACCCTGATCGGCGTCCGCGTCGCCCAGACCGGGGTCCTGGCCGCTTAACGCCGCGTCGTAGTCCGAATGGTGGTAAGTGACGTTATCAAGCCCTGGGGACTCGGGTTCGGCCACTTCAACCTGCTCGGCGGACTGGATCTTGACCGTCAGCAATACCTTGACGACCTCGTTGCGGATGCGGTCGAGCATGTCGGAGAACAGCTCGAACGCTTCACGCTTGTATTCCTGCTTGGGATCTTTTTGAGCATAGCCGCGCAAATGGATGCCTTGACGCAAGTGATCCAGCGACGACAAGTGGCCGCGCCACTGCGTATCGATGGATTGCAGCAACATTGAACGCTCGAAAGGAGACCAGTTATCGCGCCCCACCAGCTCGACCTTGGCATCGTAGATGCGACGGGCTTCCGCCAGCACGCGATCGAGCAAATCGTCATCGGTGAGCGTAGGCTCTTTCTCGGACATTTCGCCCAAAGGCAAGACGATCTGCCAGTCGGACTCCAGCGCCGCGCACAGCCCTGGAATATCCCACTGCTCTTCCACGCTTTCCGCGGGAATGTAAGCGCGGAACTGTTCGGTAATGGCCGCATCGCGCAGGTTGCCGACAGTCTCGGACATATCGCTTGATTCAAGCACTTCATTGCGCTGCGCATACAGCACCTTGCGCTGATCGTTGGCCACGTCGTCGTATTCGAGCAATTGCTTGCGAATATCGAAGTTGCGCGCCTCGACTTTGCGCTGTGCCGACTCGATCGAACGCGATACCATGCGCGCCTCGATGGGCTCGCCTTCCGGCAGGCGCAGGCGTTCCATGATGGAACGCACGCGATCGCCCGCAAAAATACGCATCAGTGAGTCTTCAAGCGACAAGTAGAAGCGCGAAGAACCGGGGTCGCCCTGGCGTCCCGCACGACCGCGCAACTGGTTATCGATACGGCGCGATTCATGGCGCTCCGTACCAATGATGCGCAGACCGCCAGCGGCCTTCACGGCGGCGTTGGCGGGGGCCCACTCAGCTTTGATTTTTTCGATACGGGCGGTTTTTTCGTCGGCCGACAGTGTGTCGTCGAGACGCACGACCTCGATCTGCTTTTCAACACTGCCGCCCAGGACGATATCGGTACCGCGGCCAGCCATATTGGTGGCGATCGTGATATGTCCCGGCTTGCCGGCCTCGGCCACGATCTCGGCTTCGCGAGCGTGTTGCTTGGCGTTCAGCACTTCATGAGGCAACTTGGCCTTGACCAGCAAGCCGGACAACAGTTCGGAGTTTTCAATGCTGGTCGTACCGACCAATACCGGCTGGCCGCGCTCGTGGCAATCTTTGATATCGAGCAGAATAGCGTTGTACTTTTCCTGGTCGGTCTTGAACACCTGATCGTTCTGGTCATCGCGCGCCATGGGGCGGTTGGTTGGGATGATGACGGTTTCAAGCGAGTAAATCTCTTGGAACTCGTAGGCTTCGGTGTCGGCCGTTCCCGTCATGCCCGCCAGCTTGTCGTACATGCGGAAGTAGTTCTGGAAGGTGATCGATGCCAGCGTCTGGTTTTCGTTCTGGATCTTTACGCCTTCCTTGGCCTCGACCGCCTGATGCAAGCCGTCGGACCAGCGACGCCCGGCCATGAGCCGGCCCGTGAACTCGTCGACAATGACGACTTCGCCATCTTGAACCACATATTGCTGGTCACGGAAAAACAGCGTATGGGCGCGCAAGGCCACCATCAGGTGATGGATCAGCGAAATGTTGCGCGGGTCGTATAACGACTCGCCCTCTGGCAGCAAACCGTTCTGAACCAGGATGGCT
>LNAQ01000222.1_pt1 | contig 12840 bp, 13 predicted proteins | sample 602591 | NCBI WGS metagenome assembly LNAQ01 (sample SAMN02440304, study PRJNA202911) | soil metagenome | biome: Subtropical and temperate rainforests or woodlands; isolation source: soil samples (1 kg each in a 20% v/v slurry with milli Q water) were... ... | reverse complement strand
ACCCACCAGCTTGCGAATCTGTGCGCTGACCGCCGATTGCGTCAGACCGATGTGCATACCCGCTGCGGCGAACGTGCCGTAACGCGCCACCGCGATAAAGGTTTTCAGTTCGCGCAGCATGGCGTCCTCGATTGATCGAAATAATTTGTGCTCGATGCAAAAATTATCGTCTTTCAATCAAAAAGCACAGGGATAAACTCGACACATTCCCACCCACACCGAGGTTCGCCTGATGCAACTGTCCCCTTTTCACCTGGCCATTCCGGTCTACGACTTGCCGGCCGCCCGACATTTCTATGGTTCAGTATTTGGCCTGGAAGAAGGCCGCTCAAGCGATCAATGGGTGGATTTCAATTTTTTCGGCCATCAACTGGTGATTCACCTGGCGCCGAAAAATCCCACGCAAGAAGCCGCGCACACCAACGCCGTGGATGGTCACGATGTGCCGGTGCCGCATTTTGGCGTGGTTCTCGGAATGGCCGAGTGGGAGGCGCTGGCCAAGCGGCTGAAGTCGCTGGAGACACGCTTCGTGATCGAACCGGGGATTCGTTTTCAGGGGCTGGTGGGTGAGCAGGCGACGATGTTTCTGTTTGATCCTTGCGGGAATGCGCTGGAGTTCAAGGCATTCAAGGATATTGGGCAGTTGTTTGCCAAGTAGACGTTGCCTGTCAGGACGCTATCGCGAGCAAGCTCGCTCCCACAGGCCTCCATCGCCACCGTGCACGGTTCAAGGTTGGCCAGGTGCCTGGCCAGACCTGCGCGATTGAATTTCTTGTGGTAGAGCTCATGACCGCGATCATCTTGCGCATGCAGATGGAAGGTATGTTTCCCTAGATCGATAGCGACAATGGCAACGTTGTTCATGGCAATAGCCTCCGAAAGACACCCTGTGAAAGCTTAGAGAATGATCACAGGGTGTGAGGGGGGAGCCATTTCATTAGTGGATTTGTGGCGTTCATAAATCCTGTGGGACCGAGCCTGCTCGTGAAGAGGCCCGCTAATGCAACACCGCCCTAACGGCACATCACACGCTCGGCCTCCTCCAGCAGTTCCTCGATTGAGTCATGAACAGTGGGGTTATATTCGACCTGAGTAACGCTGAACCGAATGTCATAGCTACGGTGCGCCGTGGCGTTGCGCTCATCGAGCATCTCATTGAGTCGCACCTTGATAGCCGCAATCTCAACGGCACTCGACCCAGTCAGCAGCGCCACGAACCGGTCGCCTTCGAGTCGGCCGACCACATCGTTTTCACGAAAGCCGATACGCAAGACATCGGCGAACGTCTTGAGCGCATCGTCACCTTTGGCCCGGCCATACAGATAGCAGATGAGCTTGAATTCATCGAGACTGAGGTACAGCAGTGTCGCCGGCGTCTCCAGTTGTCGGCAGGCGTCCAGCCCAAGTTGGGCCAATGCGGTGAAACCATGGCGATTGGACAGCAGCGTCAGCTCGTCCATGCTCGCCATCTGCACCCCTGCCAGTTCTTGTTCGGACTGGCGAGCCAGTTCGCGCAACCGTTCACGTTCTTGCTGTGGCGTGCGCAACGGGTTGGCTGATCGGCCCGATTTGCCTGTTTTGCCTGAGATCAACATCGTTCACTCCCTTGGCAGGTATGTACGTTAGAGTCGCCCGTACCCACATTGACTCCCTGTAAGCGTGCCGCTGGTCAGCTACCTGCCACCGGGCACGGTCCTCCCGCATCGGCCCAGCGCTTGAACCGGGCGACGAAAATATCGTGGGGCAAGCCGGCATCGAATTGCAGCGGCGAATCCCCAGGTATGTGACAGTTCTGGCAACGAGGGCTCTGGAAGACCTTCTGCACGGTGTCGAACGCCTGCAAGGCCTCGCGGTCATCAGCTAACACGTGCGATGCGTAGGCGATGAGACAGACCAGGATCACCGCCCCAAGCAACCAGTGATGTCGTTTCACCTCACACCCCCGCCAGCTGCAAGGGCAGCTCCCGCAGGCGCTGCCCGGTCAGGGCAAACACCGCGTTGGCTACCGCTGGCGCCACGGGTGGCACACCGGCTTCGCCGATACCACCGGGTTTGTCGCTGCTGGGCACGATATGCACTTCGACCACCGGCATTTCGTTGAGCCGCAGCACCTGATAGTCGTGATAGTTGGACTGCACCACCTGCCCGTCCTTGAGTGTCAGCTTGCTGTGCAAGGCGAAGCTGAGGCCAAAGGTAATGCACGACTCCATCTGCGCGGCGATGCTCTGGGGGTTTACCGCAATGCCGCAATCCACTGCGCACACCACCCGGTGCACGCGGATGGCGAGGTTGTCCTGGGACACCTCGGCCACCTGGGCCACGTAGCTGCCGAACGACTCATGCACCGCCACCCCCAGGGCATGGCCGTCCGGCAGTGGCGCTTTCCAGTTGGCCTTCTGCACCGCGAGGTTCAGCACACCGAGATGGCGCGGATGGTCCTTGAGCAAGGTGCGCCGATACTCCACCGGATCCTTGCCGGCCGCCGTGGCCAGTTCATCGATCAGCGACTCCATGACAAACGCGGTGTGGGTGTGACCCACCGAACGCAACCACAACACGCTGATGCCGGTTGTCGGTGAGTGCAGTTCGATCTGGTGATTGGCCAGTCCTTCGATGTAAGGGCTATCGACCACGCCTTCGACGGAGGTCTTGTCGATCCCGTCCTTGACCATGGTCGCTTCAAGTGAGGTCCCGGCCATGATCGACTGCCCGACCATCACATGCTTCCAGGCCAGTGGCAGGCCGTCAGCGCCCAGCCCGATACGCGCATGGTGCAGGAACGCCGAGCGGTAATAGCCGCCGCGGATGTCGTCCTCCCGCGCCCACACGGTTTTCACCGGTGCACCGGCAGCCTTGGCGACATACACCGCTTCGCTGACGAAATCCGACGTCGGATTGGCCCGGCGCCCGAAGCCGCCACCGAGAAACTCGGTATGGATCACCACCTGTTCGGGATTGAGCCCGGTGATTTTCCCGGCGACCATTTGGTCCAGGGTCTGGAACTGGGTGCCAGTCCAGATTTCGCATTTATCCTTGGTGATGCTCACCGTGCAGTTCAGTGGCTCCATCGGCGCGTGTGCCAGGTAAGGCACGCTGTATTCAACGTCGATCTTCTTGGCCGCTTTCGCCAGAGCAGCCTGGGTATCCCCCGCCTGGCCTGCGTTCAGGCCGGGGGTGGTGGCGAGTTTGCGGAAGTTCTCCAGCAACGCCTGGCTGTCGAGCCCGGCGTTCGGCCCCGGATTCCACTCGATTTTCAGCGCATCGCGCCCCAGCTTCGCCGCCCAAAAATGATCGGCAATCACTGCGATGCCGGTCGGCACTTGCACCACTTTGTGCACACCCGGAATCGCCAGCGCTTCGGCGCCTTCAAAGGATTTGACGCTGCCGCCGAAGGTGGGCGAACGGGCGACCATCGCAGTCATCAGCCCGTCAAACTGCACGTCCATGCCGAACTTCGCCCGGCCGGTGATTTTTTCCGGAGTGTCCAGACGCTGGGTGGGTTTGCCGATCAGCCTCCAGTCCTTTGCGTCCTTGAGTTTGATCGAGGCCGGGTCTGGCCGTGGCAATTGCCCGGCCTCATCGGCCAGTTCGCCGTAGGCAGCACGGTGCTCACCGGCTATGACCACCCCCGATTCGGTATGAATCTCGGACGGCGCGACGTTGAAACGCTTGGCCGCTGCGTCGATCAACATCAAGCGCGCCGCCGCGCCGGCCTGGCGATAGCGGTCGAACTCCATCCAGGTCGAGGTCGAGCCACCGGTAATTTGCATCCCGCCAAAACCAGGCAGGCCGTAATCGGCGGCCGAAGCCGGTGCATGCTCGACGCGGATTTTCGTCCAGTCGGCGTCCAGTTCTTCGGCGATCAGCATGGTCAGGCCGGTCCAGATACCCTGGCCCATTTCCGAGTGCCCCAGTAATACGGTGACACTGTTGTCGTTGCCAATACGCAGGAAGGCATTAGGCGCAAAAACGTTGCCCTGGTTTTCCGCGCCCATGGCGAAACGGTGGGCAGCGGGCATGGCAAACGCGACCACCAGCCCGCCGCCCAGCATGGCACTGCCCTTGAGAAAACCACGGCGCGATAACGCGTTGATGCTGTTCATGGCGCAAGCTCCCTTCACCCCGGCCTCAACCCAGCTCGGCGGCGCGTTTGACCGCCGCGCGGATCCTCGGGTAAGTGCCGCAACGGCAGATGTTCCCGGACAGCGCCTGATCGATGTCGCTGTCGGTCGGTTTCGGAATTTTCGCCAGCAATGCGGCCGCCGACATGATCTGCCCGGACTGACAGTACCCACACTGGACCACGTCAAGTTCCGCCCAGGCCTGTTGGACCGGGTGCGAACCATCCGCGGAAAGGCCTTCAATGGTGAGAATCTTTTGCCCATGGGCCACGGCCGTGACCGGTGTGATGCACGAGCGCAGCGGTGCGCCATCAACGTGCACGGTGCAGGCCCCGCATTGGGCGATACCGCAGCCGAATTTGGTGCCGGTGAGGTGGGCGACATCGCGCAAGACCCAGAGCAGCGGCATGTCGGCAGGGACATCCAGCTCCTGATCCTGGCCATTGATGTTCAGGGTCAGCATGGCGCGGTTCCTCAGACTCAGGGTGATCTGAAGGGGCGTCGCTGCGGCCTTGTAAAACCTGCGCGCGCCTCGGGTTACCCTTCAGCTAAGCGCAATTTTGCCGGCAGGCCGAGGCGCATCGACCACCGGTCACTTGCAGGAGCGAGCTTGCTCGCGAAAAACGTCAGTACAACGCGGTCATTCAGACAGGGCGCGTTATCGTTGACGTCCGTCGCGAGCAAGCTTCGCTCCTACACCCTCGGCTTGAACAAAATACCGATGTAACGCGACAGAAACAGCCCGAATGCCATACACCAAAGCAGCGCCGACAGTCCCAATCCCCACCCGGAAAACGGCACCAGCAACACCCGTGACACACCCGCCACCAGCACCAGGGCAAATCCCACAACGATTACTTTCGAGGGCAGCAACGGCCGCCCGGTGTGCCCCAGGCTGACCCGCGCGATCATCGCCAGAACCAACCCGCCGATGCCGCCGACGGCCAGCGAATGGGTGGCCAGGCTTTGCTGCGGCATCCAGCCCAGGTGCCACAGCGCCATGGCCAGCGTCGCCACCGCGAGCCAGGTGTAAGCCAGATAAAGCGACCACAGCAGCGGCACGCGCCACAGACCGCGATCATGCCAGCGCCACAATCGCAGCAGATGCAAACCGCTGATCAACGCAAACAACAGCGCCAGCCACACACGTGGGGCGTCATTCAAACCGGCGGCAAAAGACACCGCCGCCAGCATCGCGCTGATCAGCAACACCTTGCCCGGCAACGGATGAGCCGCAGGCGTTGCGGGACGGTTCAAGCCGCGCTGGATGAAGAACGGAATCACCCGCCCGCCGATCACGCTCATCAGCGCGCCCACCAGCCACAAAGCCGCCAGCACACCATGCCGCTGCAGATTCACGTCTTCATTGAAAATACCCAGCAACGTCAGCGCCTGACAGCCTGCCAACAACGTGACCATCAGTAAAACCGGATAATTTTCCCGCTTGCCGGCGGCGATCAAATCCCGTCCCAGCACACACGCCAGCAGCGGCAGAAAGGGCACTTGCAAGGCCAGCAACAGGATGGCGGGCATCGGCATCAACCAGGCCAGCCGAGCGATCAGCCATACCAGCACCAGCCCGATCAGCGGCCACCCATTGAGTCCTGGCCGGCCGGTCCAGTTAGGTACCGCCGTCAACAGAAACCCGGCAATGATCGCCGCGGTAAAACCGAACGGCATTTCATGGCGATGCCAGGCGAGCATGCCACCCGTCGGTTGTGCGCCGGGGAGTCGACCGTACAACCACAACGCCCAGACCGCCACCGCGATGGCCGCGAACCCGGCACCCGCCAGAAAAAACGGGCGAAAGCCGAGGGAGAAAACAGGTGCAGCAGCGATTCCACGCATCACGCCACCACTCTGGCCGGAGTTTGGCTCAGCCCGTACTGCGACAGCAGCCGCATGACATAGCCGATTTTCAGCAGGGTCGGGCCGAGGATGGTCATGGCGTGCATCGACACCAGGGCGACAATCGACAGGTGCCCTGCATAGAGATAGGCGCCGTAGACTCCGGCGAGCAACATGACCAGGCCAACGCCGAGTACGCGATTGGAGAGATGCAGAACGTTTTGAGGGTTGCTGAAGAAATGGGGCATTTTCCGTACGCCTGTAGCCGCTCAGTTGTAAGTTTGATGTTTCATGTTCCGTGCCAGCTCATGAGCCCTTGTAAACCGGCACCTCCAGATCAACGCAGTCAATTTGACTCAAACCCGATACTGTCATAATGACAACACAAAGAGTCATTACGACAACAACGTCCTCCAGACACGGTTCAATCAACCTAAAAGCAAACCAATATCATTTGCACAGGCATGGGCCCATTTGCTTTAATCGCGATCAATTCTTATTTACATAGAGGCGCGAACCGCCCATGGACATGCGCTCACGATGACGGTTGCCGATTCCTCCTGCGTCCAGACCCTCTACGCCACGCATCACCGCTGGTTGCACGCGTTGCTGCGCCGGCGTCTGAACAACGCGTTTGATGCTGCCGACCTGGCCCATGACACCTTCATCCGTGTGCTCAAGCGCCCTCAGGTGTTCTACGACGAAACCCACGAACGTTCGTATCTGGCGACCATCGCCCGAGGCTTGTGTATCGATCACTGGCGTCGTCGGCAACTTGAACAGGCCTGGCTGGACACCCTCGCGGCGCAGCCCCAAGCCGTTCACCCTTCGCCAGAGCAGCGGGCGATCATCGTCGAAACCCTGTATGAAGTGGACGCCATGTTGCAACGCTTGCCCCAACGGGTACGTGATGCGTTCGTGTTGGCTCAGTTGCAGGGGTTGCCCTACCGCGCCATCGCCGAAGAAATCGGCGTGTGTGAGCGCATGGTGAAGAAGTACCTGGCCCAGGCATTGATGCATTGCGCCATGCTCGAAGCAGAACTCGATGGCCTGCTGATTCAATGACACAGACCGCATCGAACGCCATCAGCCACGCCAGTCTCGAACAAGCTGCGCAATGGTATGTCCAACTCAACGACCAACAGGCCGGGGAACAAGAGCGCCAGCACTGGCAAGCCTGGCTGACGCAAAGTAGCGAGCATCAGGCTGCCTGGCATTATGTCGAGCGGGTTGGCCAGCGCTTTGCCGCCTTGCAGAACGATCATCCGCAAGCGGTCAGCCATGTACTGCGCAACACCGAACGTGCCGCCATCAGTCGCCGCCACACCGTGAAGGGTCTGCTGGTTCTGGTGTCGGGAGGTTTGCTGGGGTGGAGTGCCTGGGAGGAAACCGCCCAGGCGCCCACCCTGGTTCGCTGGCGCGCCGACCTCTCCACCGGCACCGGCGAAACCCGCGAAACCCGGCTCAGCGATGGCAGCCAGATCTGGCTCAATGCGTTGAGCGCGCTGAATGTTCGGTTCGACAGCACACAACGACTGCTGCTGTTGCGGCTTGGGGAGGTGTTGATCGATACCGCCAAAGACAGCCACCGCCCGCTGCTGGTGCACACCGCCCAGGGCCGGATGCGCGCGCTGGGCACGCACTTCAGTGTGCGCCAGGAGGATCGGCAGACAGTGCTCAACGTCTACGAAGGCGCCGTTGAAGTCCGGACTGCCCAAGGCCAGGTTCAGGTGGTGGAAGCGGGACGCCAAGTGACATTCAGCGAAAACCACATACTGACACCGACCGCCGCCACGGCGACACGTGAAGCCTGGCGCCGTGGCCTGTTGCTGGCAGACAATCTGCCGTTGGGCCAATTGCTCCAGGAGCTGAGCCAATACCGTCACGGGCATCTGGGCTGCGACCCGTCGGTAGCCGGGCTGCCGGTCATGGGTTCGTTCCCGCTCAAGGACACCGATCAGGCCTTGCGCCTGCTGGAAGCGGCATTGCCGGTACGGGTGCAGAAGCCGCTGGACTGGTGGGTCAACGTCGGCCCAAAAGCCTGATGACGGTTTTTTCTGTCGCGCCGGTTCCCTTTTGCCTTTTTCGTCCGGTTAACCCTTCAAGCACCTCGATTGCCGATTGATCCGACTCCCGGGAACCCCATGTCGCGCGCCACCGTTACCCGCAACCGCTTCGCCTTGCATCCGCTGATGCTGGCTCTGGCGGTTGTCTTGCCGGGCCTGGACGTGTCGCGGACTCAAGCCGCCCCCCTCGTCAACAGCGAACAACCCGGCAGCCAGGCACGCCATTACACCATCGCTGCCGGATCGCTGGTGAGCGTCCTCAACCGCTTTGCCGAACAGGCCGGGATTTTTCTCGCCGGACACAATGACCTCGCGGCCGGCAAAAGCAGCCCTGGTCTTGACGGTGTCTACAGCCAGCAGCAAGCGTTGCAACGACTGCTGCAAGGCAGTGGCCTGCAAGCGCAACGCCAGGGCACCGGCAGCTACGTGCTGCAGGCCACAGCCGTGACACAAGATGCACTGGAACTGGGGGCGACGAACATTTCCGGGCAGGCACCCGGGACGATCAGCGAAGACTCCCGCGCCTACACCGTCGGCTCGACGTCTTCAGCCACTGGTCTGCCGCTGTCCCTGCGCGAAACGCCGCAATCGGTCACGGTCATCACCCGCCAACTCATGGATGACCAGGGGGCCACCAGCATCGTCGATGTCCTGCGCCGCACTCCTGGTATCAGCGTACAAAACTACGACAGCGAACGCTGGGAATTTTCCAGTCGAGGCTTGCCAATCACCAATTTCCAGTACGACGGCGTCAACACCGACTATGACGGCGTCTACGACTACGGCACCTCGAGCACCGACCTGGCACCCTACGACCGCGTTGAGATCATCAAAGGCGCGACCGGCCTGATGACCGGCGCGGGTGATCCCTCGGCAACCGTCAATCTGATTCGCAAGCGCCCGACCCCGGTATTCAAAGCCTCGGTCACCGGCACCGTCGGCTCCTGGGACAACTATCGCAGCGAAGGCGATATTTCCGGCCCGCTGAGTGCCAGCGCAAATGTCCGCGGGCGCCTGATCGGGGTCCACCAGGACCGTAGCGCCTACGCCGATCACTACCGCAACACCAAGGACATCGCCTACGGCATTGTCGAAGCCGACATGACCCCGGACACCCTTGTCACCGTCGGTATCGACCAGCAAGACACCCGTTCCCGGGGCGCCAGCTGGACCGGTTTTCCGATGTACTACAGCGACGGCTCGCGCACCGATTTCTCCCGGTCCTTCAACCCGGCCACCGACTGGAGCCGTCGCGACTTCACCAACCAGACGGTGTTCGCCTCCGTGCAGCAGCAACTGACCAACGATTGGGCACTCAAGGTCAGTTACGACCGCAAACACCGCCAGCACGATACCTTCCTCGCCTCCGCCAGTGGCGGCAACCCGGACCCGGTCAGCGGTAACGGCATGTTCATGTACGTGGGCAAGTTCGAGGGCGATCAGGTTCAGGACAACATCGACATCAACCTGACCGGCCCATTCACCCTATGGGGGGGCGATCACGAACTGATCGTCGGTTTCATGTCAATGAACACCCGCCAGGACATCCCGGTGTACGGTTCGGTGTACCCGCCAGTGGACGGCAGCATCTTCGACTGGCGCGGCGAGTTTGCGAAACCCGGGATCCCACGGGTGGGCACCGACGACATTGTCCAGCGCCAGACCGGCGCCTACCTGGCCACCCGGCTCAAGCCCGTCGATGACCTGGCGCTGATCCTCGGCACGCGTGTCAGCGACTTCTCGGGGCACGACGACCTGGATTACACCGACCCGCACACCGCTGACCTGCGCGACAGCTATCGCCAGAGCGGTGTCGTCACACCTTATGCCGGGCTTGTCTATGATTTCGACGACACCTGGTCGGTGTACACCAGCTACACCAGCATCTATCAGCCGCAAATGAGCAAGGACGCCAATCGACGACTGCTCGATCCGGTACAAGGCAAAAGTCTTGAAGCGGGCATCAAGGCTGAATACTTCGATGGGCGCCTGAACACCAGGTTCGCCCTGTACCGCATCGAACAGGACAACATCGCCGAGTATGTCCGCGGCGTTGATACCGAGTCGGTGTACCGTGCCGTCCAGGGCGCCACCACCAAAGGCTTCGAGATCGAACTGGCCGGCGAGTTGCGGGACGGCTGGAACCTGTCGGCCGGCTACACCTATAACCACACCCGCGATGCCAAGGGTGATTACGTCTACGGTTCGGTGCTGCAAACTACTGCACCGGAACAGGTGGTGCGAGTATTCAGCACCTACCGCCTGCCTGGACACTGGGACAGGCTCACCGTCGGTGCAGGCGTGAACTGGCAAAGCGAATTCTTTGGCAATGTGTTCCGTCCCGCCCCCGCCGATACGGTGAACTTCGGTCAGTACACGACGATCACCCAGCCCGGTTACGCCCTGGTGGACGCGATGGCGCGCTATCGCGTCAACGAGCACCTGAGCACCACACTGAACGTGAAGAACCTGTTCGATAAAACCTACTACACCGGGCTTGGCAACTTTGGCACCGGGTTTTATGGCGAACCGCGCGCCGTACAACTGACCACCCGATGGGCGTTCTGATCGTGGCCTGAGACGGGTGTTTGGCGATCTACGGCACTGCCGAACGAACCCAGGATGGCTACGCTGTAATCCAGCATGCATAACCTGACGAGGAGCGCCCGCCATGCAACGTGTACAAAAACTCACGCCCTGCCTGTGGTTCGACGATCAGGCCGAAGAGGCGGCCAAGTTCTATTGTTCGATCTTCGATCATTCGAAAATCACGGCCATTACCCATTACGGCCACGCCGGTTTCGAATTCCACGGTCGGCCCGAAGGTTCGGTCATGACCGTCAGCTTCGAGCTCGACGGACAGAGCTTTACCGGCCTCAACGGCGGGCCGTTGTTCAAGTTCAGTGAAGCGGTTTCATTTCAGGTCAATTGCCTGAGCCAGGAAGAAGTCGATCATTACTGGGGCAACCTGTCGGCCGGCGGCGCTCCCGAGGCCCAGCAATGCGGCTGGCTCAAGGACAAGTTCGGGCTGTCATGGCAGATCGTCCCCGTTGCGATGATGGACATGATCAAAGACCCGGACACGAAAAAATCCCAACGAGCCATGCAGGCGATGATGCAGATGAAAAAACTCGATATCGCCGAACTGCAACGAGCCTTTGACGGCGAGAGCTAATACACTCGGGCACTGACCTGCCGAGGAGCGAGTATGAAGCACGCCGTTGCCAAGAACGCCGACAAGGCCCCGCGCTTCTGGCGCGATGATGCCCTGCCTTTCATCGAAGCCCGCGCCATCGCCGACGGGCGCGAAGTCTGCTACACACGGCATGCCCACGAGCACTTTTCCATCGGAGCGATCACCGCCGGGCGCAGCACCTATCTCCATGAGCAGTCGGCGTTCGAGGTCAGCGTCGGCACTGTCGTGCTGATGAACCCCGGTGACGTCCACGCCTGCAACCCGATCGAAGACCAACCCTGGTCGTACCTGATGCTGTACGTCGATACGCCGTGGCTGACCGATTTGCAGCATCAGCTCGGGTTCAGCGATGACGCGGCGTTTCGCCGCTTTTCAGTGACCCATACCCGGGACGCCAACCTGTTTGCCGGCCTCGCGGGCTTGTATGAAGTACTGGTCGATCCACAGCAGGACGTGCTGCGCAAACACAGCGTGGCCGTGGAGTTCTTTACCGAGGTTCAGCTCCGGTTCAACCCGGTCGATCAGCCGCTGCGCGAACCCAATTTCAAGCTGGAGCGTGCTGCCGATTACATCCGCGACCACTGCACGCAAACCCTGAAGCTCGAAGACATATGCGAGGCGGCGCAACTGTCACCGTCCTACCTGATCCGCGCCTTCAAACAGCATTACGGCATGACGCCCCACGCGTTCCTGGTGAACCGACGCATCCAGTTCGCCCAGGATCAATTGCGCAGCGGCAAGCTGATTGCGGACGTGGCACTGGAAGCGGGGTTCGCCGATCAGGCGCATTTTCAACGGGCATTCAAACAGCACCTGGCGGCGACACCGGGGCAGTATCGGGGGTGAGCCATCTGATCACCAAGCCCGCTCGGGAAACTCGGCCTTGCTCAGCGGATGCGCACTGACAGGCAATAGTGCTGTCCGTCCATTGGGTGCGGTGCCGCCCTGATTGTGTAAAAAGCCGCTGACCAATCGATAGGAATACGACGGCAGCTTGTTGCCCCATTCGTCGACTAGGAGGTAGCGCCCAATTGCCCTGCCTGGTCAGGCTCGCCATCGGCAGCCAATCGCGCAAAAGCCGGCCACGCAGGCCAGCCAGGCTTTCGGGTTGAGCCATTGCATGATGGCGCCATACAGCATCGACGGCGCCTGCGCCGATTCGCTGGCTTGCACCTGCCCATTGTCGGCCGCCAGCTTGAAGGCCATGTACAACAGAAACGCCACGCCTGCCCATTGCACCCCCTGCGTCAGTGCCGGCCATCGTTGCAACAACTCATGCAGCCCCAACCCCATCAGCACCAACAGCAAAACAAACCCTAGGGTGGCCCCGGCCACGTGACGCTGGCTGGCCCGGAAGCCAAACCGCGCGCCGGAACTCAACGCCACAATGTTGACCGGCCCCGGCGTGATGGACGCGACCAGCGCAAACGCTGCCATGGACATCATCAGACTCATTGCACACCTTCTTCCATCGAGTTGAACAAGGCCCTCAAGGTAAAGACCCCACCGGCTCGCGTATTGAAGAAAACTGCCCTGCCCGGCCTCGCTATGAGTAATAACCGACGACGTTTTTCACTTTTCTCAAGGCAATGCGCAACGACTCCATGTC
>LNAQ01000220.1_pt1 | contig 12864 bp, 7 predicted proteins | sample 602591 | NCBI WGS metagenome assembly LNAQ01 (sample SAMN02440304, study PRJNA202911) | soil metagenome | biome: Subtropical and temperate rainforests or woodlands; isolation source: soil samples (1 kg each in a 20% v/v slurry with milli Q water) were... ... | reverse complement strand
ATCCGCACCCGGACATCCACCGCGCGCCGGAGCTGCCCGAGCCGGACCTGCGGCGCGTGCCGCTGGAGCCGGAAGAGGACATCCTGCTGTTCATCCGCGACCACAATCCCTACCTCGCCAACTGGGAGCGGGACCTGCTGACCATCGTCCACGAGGAAGCGCAGTACTTCATCCCGCAGATCGAGACCAAGATCATGAACGAGGGCTGGGCCAGCTTCTGGCACCACCGCATCGTCAGCAGCCTGGACCTGCCGGCCGACCTGCAGATGGAATTCATGGTCCACCACTCGCAGGTGGTGCGCCCGCACCCGGGCAGCATCAACCCGTATTACCTGGGCTTCAAGCTGTGGCACGACATCCTGCGCCGCTGCGAGAACCCGACGCCCGAGGAGCGCGAGCGCTACGGCGGGCCCACCGACGGCATGGCCACGCTGATGCGCATCCGCGAGGCGGACCGCGACGCCTCGTTCCTGCGCCAATTCCTGACCGGCCGGCTGATGCGCGAGATGGACATGTACGAGTTCGGCCCGGAGGACGACGAATACGTCGTGCAGCGCGTGGCCGACGAGGACAGCTGGCGCCAGATTCGCGACACGCTGATCGGCACGGTCGGCATGGCAGCCTTCCCGGTCATCCGCATCGACGATGCCGACTACGACGGCGCCCGCAAGCTGCACCTGACACACGCCTACGACGGGCGGGAACTGGAACTGGGCCAGGCCGAGAAGACGCTGGCCTACCTGCACCGCCTGTGGGGCCGCGGCGTAATCATCGAAACCACGCTGCAGGACAAGCGCCGGCGCAGCTGATTTATGACGAGGACGGTTTCGCGCCGAAACTGGCCGCCTGAGCGCGCCTTGGGACGGGTGGAAACTGCCGATCCGTAACCCATCATCGGGGCCGGGGACAGGCCGGACCCCGCCCCTGACAATCCGGCTGCGTATACCTATTCGCGGATTGATGGGTTACGCTGCGCTTCACCCATCTACGCGCTTGACCAGATTGCACGCCAAATAGTGTAAAAATCACGTTAGACCCCATTTCCCCAAACCTCGGAGTCTTTGCATTGCCAGTCGCAAAAACAGCACCTGAACTAATTGAAGACCTCATAACGCATTGGGCATGCTGGGACGATTATGAAGTCTTCTATTTGACAGTGCTGGCCCCGCGTCTTGTGATTAGCCCACAAAGCGGCGACGAAACGGAAAGATTGATTCTTTCAGCACTCCGGCCTCAGCTGAGCGAAATGGAATGGAACGAACTACCGCAAATGATTGCGGAGAAGCGCAAAGGAATTCTTCGCGAGATTGAAAGCGAACGTCTGCGGCGTGAAGAAGAAGCTCGAGAACGCATTCGGCAGGAACAGATCCGAAAACAAGCTGAAGAGCGTCGCACTGCAATGCTGCACGAGCTTCGCCGGCGTTTTAACTCCGACTTTCTTAGCGCGACTCCCTATTTTTTTGAAACGTGTGCTGACATCCTAACCGAGCAAGAGTTCGAGGCCGAGAAGTTTTCATTCGTGAAAAGTTGGATAAAGGAAAATACAGATAGTAGAAATGGCCCAAAACAACTTCCAGATGATGAGCAGATTGCTGCCATTTCCGCTGTCCATGGGCACATACAGGTCGTTGCCCGAGCGGGTAGCGGCAAAACGACGACGCTTGTCAGTCGCGTACTGTTTCTCCTCAAGCATTGTCGCATTGCACCGGCAGAGATACTGATCCTTGCCTTCAACCGCAAAGCAGCGTTGGAGATTCGTAGAAGACTACTTGTTTTGATTGATCAAAGCGCTGAACCAGAGATAGCCGCAGAGATTAATCGACGCATCAAAGATGCGAGGCAAAAACAGCACCTCAATTGGGACGATATTGAAGCAGGCGCAGTAGACGCCATCGCCTCCCAATTAAAGATCACGCTGCCACACGTAATGACATTCCATGCCTTGGCCTACGCCATCGTCCATCCAGAAGAAAGCCTTTTATACAACGGACCTGAAGGAGAATCTCAAGGGCTGAGTCGAGCGTTTCAACAGGTGATCGACGATCACCTTAGGGAACCGGCATTCCGAGAAAAAATCCGCGAACTAATGCTCGCTCACTTCCGCGAGGACTGGGACCGAATTGTCGAAGGGCGGCACGACCAAAGCAAAGAAGAATTTCTACGATTTCGCAGATCTCTGCCGCGAGAAAGTCTTGGTGGAGAATACGTGAAGTCGTATGGCGAAAAGATTATTGCCGACTTTCTGTTCGAGCACGACATTGCATATAAATACGAGCGAAATCATTGGTGGAGTGGGATCAACTATCGACCAGACTTTACAATTTTCGTCACGCCAAAAAGCGGTCTAATTATTGAGTATTTCGGACTCAGAGGTGATCCTGATTATGAAAAAATGTCAGAGAGTAAGCGCGAATACTGGAAAACCAAGCCAGACTGGACTCTTATCGAATTCACCCCCGAAGACATCGCTAACGAGGGGTCGGCTGCATTTCTAGAAAGACTTAAGACCACCTTTTTAGATCAAGGCATTCAATGTACACGCTTATCTGAAGACGAGATTTGGAATCGCGTTCGTGACAGAGCAATCGACAGATTCACGACTGCATCCGTTGGATTCGTTGGCCGGTGTCGAAAACAGTCGTTATCCCCTCTCGAGCTGCTGGATAAAATCAAGAGCTATTCCCCTCTGTCCCCTGTTGAGGGCATGTTTCTTGATCTTGCTTATTCACTTTACGCTGCCTATCTGAATCGACTGTCATCTACCGGCGAGGAAGATTTTGACGGCCTGATGCAGCGTGCCGCGCAAGCAGTGGAGGACGGGGTCGCCAGCTTCCAGCGAAAATCGGGCGGAGGAGCACTGGTCTCGTTGCGGTATGTATGCATCGATGAGTTTCAGGATTTTTCAGACCTTTCCTATCGACTCCTTGTCGCCATCAGAAAGGTTACGCCTCAAGTCGAATTATTCTGCGTGGGCGATGATTGGCAGGCGATCAATGGATTCGCTGGATCAGATTTAAGATTTTTCAACCAATTTGAGCGGTATGTTGGAAAATCACGGTGCTTATACATTTCGACGAATTATCGATCCGCGAGTTCAATTGTTGCTGTTGGCAACGCCCTTATGTCCGGCCTAGGCAAACCCGCTTCCGCAAGCAAGAAGGCCGTCGGTAAGGTTGTGGTGTCTGATTTAAATGATTTTGAACCTTCGCTGATTGAGAAACAGCGCCATCCCGGCGACATCATCACCCCTGCTGTTTTACGACTTGCAAATAGTGCACTGGCTGCTGGTACCGAAGTGGTGATGCTTTGTCGCCGAAACTGGCTGCCATGGTTCGTCAACTTCCAGGATCAATCTGCTGGAAGTGGTCGCAGCCTCGCAAGATATCTTGACCTGGTTCGATCTTTTTTTCCGAATGGCCTAAGAGAGCGCATCAGTATCTCTACCGCACACAAGTTCAAAGGCCTGGAAAAGCCAATGGTGATCGTACTTGATCTTGTTACGCGGAGTTATCCGCTCATACATCCAGATTGGGCGTTTTCTAGGATACTCGGTGACAGTCCACAGAAGATTGCGGAAGAAGAACGGCGGCTGCTGTATGTGGCACTGACTCGCGCGGCAGACACATTGGTTGTTTTTACGGAGGGCGGAAGCAAGTCGCCATTCTTGGAAGAGCTGGAGCACGAAATTCCTCTAGCAGCCGTCGAATGGGCTGATTACCCTCCGTTACGTGGGATTACGACTCGCCTGATCGTAAAAGTCGGCAATCAGGAAGAGCGTCGTGGCGCACCCACTTTCGCAATAAAGGATTTCCTCAAAGCGTCAGGATATCAGTGGCAATCGAATGGTTGGCCTGGCTGGGCAAAGAGTTTTCCTGCCGAGGGATTCAGAACCGACATCCTCAAGTCGGAGGTTTGGTCTAAATCCGCAGACGGCGTTGATGTGCGCATATTTGATGACACCGACACAGCAGTTGCTCAATTCTTTGTTGATGGCGGCGAGTGGAGATGCATTACCGATAATCTTAATGAAATTTGCACATCCAACGGTGATAATGAAACACCAATGACCTTTGCCAATGGGGTCTAACAAGTCATTCCAGCGGAATGCTTTCAGCAGCCGCTGAATTCCAACGTTGACTTTCACCCCAATGTCCAAGCGCTATTTCGTTGTAGATCAGAACGTCCTTCGCAAAGAAGCTCTGAAAGAACTACTTGCGTCGAATGCGGTCACGCAATATGTCATCCCAGACCTTGCATTTCTCGAGATGACCAAAAGTGTGCAGTGGGAGCAAACGCTGAGGGGCTCCCTTGCAATACTTTCGACAGCACCCGGCCGTGTGGTGGTAAGTCGCTCCGTCGGCGACGCACTCAAAGCAGAACTCGCAAAGCGCACGCCCATAGGTGGGCAAATGCTTCATGACGAAGCAACTGCATTCGTTCGGGACATTCTTCAGTCGATCCGCGATGGTTTAACCGGCCACGGAATTGAACGCATTAGGGCCGACCCCGAGAATCATCGCGGCGCGCTTGCAAAGGATCACCTCGATCACGAAAGTAACAAGGCCCGACTCAGTGGCCTCATCGATTCAACCAAGTCAATGTTGCCCGGCGAATTCGCCACACGGTTGCGCGCGAAGAAGGTGGAACGCGGCGAGCGACTGGACGTAGTTTTTGAAGTTGCCACCGCACTGCTTCCGGACATATTGATTGACGCCGGCTTTACCAAAGAAAAGGCACGTGCGCTAATGAAGCAGAAACCGATGCTGCTTCGGTATATGTACTTGAAGGTATGGCAGTGTTTGAACTGGATTGAGATGGGCGGCTTTGAGAGTCTGCCGAGCAACAAGGTGACGAACGACCAGCTCGATCACGAGTACATTTTGACGGCCACGTTCTTTCACGGCCTCTTGAGCGAGGAGCCGCGCGTCAATCAAGCGTATCAAGACCTGCTGGTGCTCATTAAGCGGAAGGTCTAACCCTTCCTTCGAGCAGACCCGCCTACTGCGGTCCGCTTAAGCGCGTAGGTGGGGTGGGCCTGCGAACCCCAACAGGTCACGACAGGTCGCGACAAAGGAAGCTGAATAAATCCATCCTGGATTTTCCAGCGCCCGCCATCGGGAAATAACCTTGTAGCGCAGCTTTTCTGCGCGATGATCGCCCGGCGAAGCCGGGCTCCTACAGTTCGCCGATGGCTCGTAATCTTTAATTCGGTTATCCAGGCTCCCCAGGCCGGCTTGGGCGCGGCTGCCTCACGCTAGCCAGTCGGGCGTCGGCAGGCCTTTCTCGCGCAGAAAGGCCGGGTTCCACAGCTTGCCCTGATAGCGCTGGCCGTAGTCGCACAGCAGCGTGACGATGGTGTGGCCCGGCCCGAGTTCCTCGGCCAGGCGCCGCGCGCCGGCCAGCCCGTAGGTTGGGGTGAGCTTGCGAACCCCAACAGGTCATGACAAGCGAGGCAATGGACAAAAAATCGATATTGGCGTCCGGATACAATAGCCGGGCTCAAAAAATTTGACGTTTCCCTGACGGAACTGCTTCGCCGATATCACGACTTCGATACATGATCGGGCTTGCCCTTCTGCTTTGTTGCCGCCATGTCATGAAGCTCTCCTTCGCTCATGGATTTATACATGGACTTGGATGAGCCTTTCAGGTCAGCGACCTTCTTTTTGCCGCGCTTGGCCGCAAGCGCTGCGCCGGCGGCCATTTGCTGGGATTTGGATTTGGCTGGCATTTGAATACCTCCATGCTATTGATAAGGGGGTGCCGCTTCGAATCGATTTGCCATCGTATCTTTAGCGGCACCCCGGTCACCCGTGCCGTTATGCCAACATGCGCACACTGGGCTCACGGTCCCAATAGCGTGTGCCGGCGGCTTTGACGAATGCCTTGTCCGCCGGTACCACGCCGGCATCCGGCTTGACACCCGCCTTGTCGAGCAGGGGTTTTGCTTCCGGCGTAAGGCCGATTGCCTTCAGATGGCCGAAGGCGTCCATCACGAACTGGATGGCCGCCGCCTCATTCATCAACATGTCGCAGCCTTCCTTGGACAGGACTACGGCAATGGCATCGACCATGACCGAGGGACAGCCGGCGAGTTGGGCATCCGCCTTGCGCAAGGAACCGTCTGACATTTTCGCGCCGCCGACCCGGGGTGCAATGATCAGGGGTCGGGCGCCCGCTTCGCCAACGGCTGCAACCAGATCGGCCACGCACTTGGCATCGGATCCGTCCGCGATCAGGATGCCAACCGTGCGGCCTTCCAGCGTGACGAGCTGACGCGGGCCGCCGATGATCCGCAGCGCTGGGGACAGATCGAGATCCTGCACCGGCGCCGCGGTCTTCGAAGCCTTGGGCACGCTCGCGTTGAGGCCCTTCGCCACCCGGCCGGCCAGATCAGGGTCGACGTTGACGAGGTTGGAGAGCATGCGCGTGCGCACGTGCTCCAGTTCCACCTTGGACAGCTCGAAGACAATCGCGGAGGCCAGATGCGCCTGCTCCGGCTTGGCCAGCGAACGGAAGAACAGCCGTGCCTGGCTGTAATGGTCGGCGAAGCTCTCCGGCCTGATGCGCAACTTGTCGCCCTCTTCGTCACGCTCGGCGCGACCCTCGAAGGTCTTGAAGCCGGTAACCGGGCATTCGCGCGGGCCAGTTTCTTCGCCGGCAGCATCGAGGCTGTTTGGCTCGTAGCTGGCGCGGCCCTTGGGCTGAAGCATTTGCATCTGCCCGTCGCGCTGAAAGTTCATCACCGGGCATTTGGGCGCATTGACGGGAATCTGGTGGAAATTGGCGGTGCCCAGGCGGCTCTTTTGCGTATCGAGATAGGAGAACAGCCGGCCCTGGAGCAAGGGGTCGTTGGTAAAGTCGATTCCGGGCACGACGTTGGCCGGGCAATAGGCAACCTGTTCGGTTTCGGCAAAGAAATTGTCGGGCCAGCGGTCCAGCACCATCCGCCCGACGATACGGATCGGCAACACCTCTTCCGGAATGATCTTGGTCGGGTCCAGCACGTCAAAGGGCAATGCATCGGCAAACTTTTGATCAAAGGCCTGAATGCCGAACTCCCATTCCGGATAATCACCACGGGAGATGGCCTCGAACAGGTCGCGGCGGTGGAAATCGGGATCGGCACCGGCGATCTTTACCGCCTCGTCCCACAGCGTCGATTGCAGGCCCTGTTTCGGCTTCCAGTGGAATTTAACAAAGGTCGACTTGCCGTTGGCATTCACCAGCCTGAAGGTGTGGACGCCGAAGCCCTCGATCGTGCGCAGCGACCGCGGGATGGTGCGATCCGACATTGCCCACATGATCATGTGAGTCGATTCGGGCATCAGCGAGATGAAATCCCAGAACGTATCGTGCGCGCTGGCCGCCTGTGGAAAGCCACGGTCGGCCTCCATCTTTACCGAGTGGATCAGGTCCGGGAACTTGATCGCATCCTGGATGAAAAACACGGGAATATTGTTGCCGACCAGGTCCCAGTTACCTTCGCGGGTATAGAACTTGACGGCGAAGCCGCGTACGTCGCGCGGCGTATCGACAGAGCCGGCGCCGCCGGCGACGGTCGAAAATCGAGTGAAGACCGGCGTCTTTTCGCCGGCCCGCTGAAACAGGTCAGCCTTGCTGATATCCGAAAGCGACTCGTAGAGCTCGAAATAACCGTGCGCGGCCGAGCCGCGGGCATGGACGATGCGCTCCGGAATGCGCTCATGGTCGAAATGGAAGATTTTCTCGCGCAGCACGAAGTCTTCGAGCAATACCGGGCCGCGTTCACCCGACTTGAGCTGGTTTTGATTGTCCGAGACGCGGATACCCTGGTTGGTGGTCAGGTGGCCTTCCGGGTCGTGGCTCCCTTTGGCAGGCACGCGTTGATGCGTCTCGCCGCCTTTGCCTGTTTCCACGTCGTGATTGCTGGGCGTAGCCATCGGAATTTTCCTCGTCGCTGCAGGGGGTACTCGGTTCGACCCTTGGGCTCCGCGACAGTTCTTGCGTCTGGGGACTTATGACGACCAACGTGCCCCCGCCCCCGCAAAAAAAAGGCAGAAGCAGGACATGGACGCGGGCCTCCCGCTTGAGACAGCCCCTTCTTCTACGGTCGACCGAACCAGGCCAGGCCTCGCGCGCCACCGGCAGGCCGCGGACGGCCGACGAGGATGGTTACATGGGCCACGTCAGCCGGCGGGCGGCAAGCTAATCCAGTTGCACCGGCACCGGGGCGCCGGCAATCCCGCGCTCGGCCGCGAAGTACTCGCGCGTCAGCCCGACGATCACCGGGCTGAGCAGCAGTATCGAGATCAGATTGGGAATCGCCATCAGGGCGTTCAGGGTGTCGGCCACCAGCCAGGCGAAGTCCAGGCTGAGCACCGCCCCGAAGAACACCATCACGGTCCATAAAATCCGAAACGGCTTCTCGGACACGGTGCCGACCAGGTATTCCCAGCACTTCTCGCCGTAATAGCTCCAGCCCAGAATGGTGGTGAACGCGAACAGCGACAGCGTCACCGCCAGCAGGTATTTGCCGATGCCCGGCATGCCCGCCTCGAAGGCGGCGGAGCTGAGCACGGCGCCGGTTGCGCCGGAGCTCCACACGCCGCTGACCATGATCGCCAGACCGGTCATCGTGCACACGATGATGGTGTCGATGAAGGTGCCCATCATGCCGATCAGGCCGGAATAGACCGGGTTGCTGGTGGCGCCCGCAGCCTGTGCGATGCCGGCGGTGCCCAGGCCGGCTTCGTTCGAGAAGATGCCGCGCGCCACGCCTTTTTGAATCGCCATCAGAACGGTCGAACCCAGAAAGCCGCCGGTGGCAGCAGTCGGGTTGAAGGCCTGCGTGAAGATCAGCCCCAACGCGTGTGGAATGCGGTCGGCGAACACATACAGCACCACCGCCACGCAGCCCAGGTAGAGCAGGCACATGAACGGCACCAGGTATTCGGCGACACGCCCGATGCGCCTGATGCCGCCCAGCAGCACCGCGCCGGTGATCGCTGCCATCACCACGCCGGTCACCCAGGTCGGGACGCCGAAGGCGTTGTGGATGGCGCTGGAGATGCCGTTGGCCTGCACCATGTTGCCGATGCCAAACCCCGCCAGGCCGCCAAAGATCGCAAAGGACGTACCCAGCCAGCGCCAGCGCTTGCCAAGCCCGTTCTTGATGGCATACATGGGGCCGCCGGCGTGTTCGCCGTTGGCGTCCACCTCGCGGTACTTCACCGCCAGCACGACCTCGGCGTATTTGGTGGCCATGCCGACCAGGGCCGTCATCCACATCCAGAACAGCGCCCCCGGCCCGCCGACGGCGATGGCCGTGGCCACACCGGCAATGTTGCCGGTGCCGATGGTTGCCGACAGGGCGGTCATCAGCGCCGCGAAAGGCGAGATCTCGCCCTCGCCGGCGGCGCCCGGTTGGCGGCTTTTCCACACCATGCGAAATCCGTGGCCGATCCTGAAAATCGGCATGAAGCCGAGCCGCAGCTGCAGATACAGGCCCGTGCCCAGGATCAGCACGATCATCGGCACGCCCCAGACGATGCCGTTCAGGGCGGTGAAAAATTCGTTCAGGTAGTGCATTTCGCGCTCGTGTTGGCCCGGAAAATCGCGCACCCGCTGTCCGGGCGGCGGGCAGTTTGCCGCAAGAATCGGGCCGGCAGACACGCACTCGCCCGCCGCAGCCGGGCTCCCACAGTTTTCCCATCGCCCAGCGAATCAGCAGCTTGCAGCCACGGATTCTCCGACGGCGCATTCAGGGCTATCGGGAAAGTAGGCTGCTTCGCCGGTTCCCTACGGCCCACGCGGTGGTCGCCGGAGTCGGCGCAGGACCCCAGCAGCGCATGATGTTCGGGTCTGCTTGCCGACTCTCAGTCGCCGGCCAGCAGCGCGCGCAGCCCCTTGCGGCTGAGCTTGCCGGTGTTGCCCTTGGGCAGCTCGTCCATGAAGCGGTACTCGCGCGGGCGGGCGTAGGACGCAAGGTCCGTTTCGTGCACGAAAGCGTCCAGTTCCTGCGCCGTCACCTCGCCGCGCGTGACCACGCAGGCCACCACGCGCTGACCCCAGCGTGCATCCGGGACGCCGATCACCGCCGCTTCGCTGACCGCCGGATGGCGCATGACGGCGTCCTCGACGACGCTGGGCAGGATGTTGATGCCGCCGGAGATGATCATGTCGTCGATCCGGCCGCGCAGGTACAGGTAGCGGTCGGCGTCGATCATTCCCATGTCGCCGGAATGCCACCACGGGCCCTCGAACACCTTGCGCGCCAGTTCCGGGCGATACCAGAAACCGACCGCCACCGATGGGCCGCGGATCAGCACCTCGCCCTCGTCGCCCGGCGGCAGCACGTCGTCGGCGGTGCCGCCCGGTTTGATGATGCGGATGTCCGAATTGAGCATCGGCCGCCCGACGCTGTCGATGCGCGACTCGTCCTGCAGGTCGTGCGGGAACATCACCGTGCCGGCCGAGCAGGAGCCGGACTCGGTACTGCCGTAGATGTTGAAGATATTGGGCGAGATGCGCGCCTTGATCTCGCGCAGCGTGGCCGTGTCCATCGGTTCGCCGGCAAAGCCGGCCGAGGTGATCGACGACAGGTCGTAGCCTTCCAGGCCGTGGCGCAGCAGCATGCGCCACATGGTCGGGGCCAGGAAGGCATGCGTGCAGCGCTCGTTCTGCACCGCCTGCAGGAAGCCCTGCGCGTCCCAGTGCGGCATGAACACCACCTTGGCGCCGGCGTTGATCACCGGCAGGGTCACGTTGTACCAGCCGATGAACGCCGTCGACATCATGTTGCACATGGCGTCGGACGGCATCATGCGCCACAGATAGCTGCCGCCGCGGGCGCTTTCCATGAGCGTGCGGTTGCTGTGCATCACGCCCTTGGGCAGGCCGGTGGTACCCGACGACAGGGCGATGATGGCCGTGTCGTGCTCATGGATTTCCATCGGCTCGAAGTCGAGGCGATAGCCCTCCAGATCGCGCGGCAGGATGGGGTCGGTGCCGGCCGTCAGCTGCTCCGGCGGCGTATGCGGCGACACGATGCGCACAAAGCCGGTCACCAGCCGATTGCGTTGCCGCAGCTCGTCGGCCACGCCGGCGAAGGCGCCGTCGTAGACCAGTACCCGCGGCGAGAGCTGTTCCAGGACGCCGCTCAGCGTGCCGACCGACTCGCGCACGTGCAGCGCTGCCGGAATCGCCCCCAGCTCGATGGCGCCAAACAGCGCCACCACATGCTGCACGGAGCCGACCGTCATCAGGGCGACGCGATCGCCCTTGCGCACGCCCAGCTGGTGGTACAGCGCGGCGCAGCGCTGCACCTGCTCGCGCAGCTGTGGATAGGTGTAGCGAAACAGGCCGTCCACCACCCGCTCGCCCTGCGGGAACCAGTCCGCCGCACGGTGCAGCATGTCCCGTGCGGTCACATCGCGTGTCGCCATCGCGCCTCCGGGGATGGTGAATTTCCATTCGCCCAACCGTTCGTTTAGCATGAATCTTGCGCATGCAGGCCATGAGCGTCAACCGGCGCCAAGTTCATTGACGGGCGCGAAAAGCCCGTGTTTAGGCCGGTCCTGAGCTACGTGCCACAACGCCGAACACGCCTCTGCGCCAGCGAGCGCATCATGGCCGCCGGCATCATTTGGGAGCGGCGCACGACCGCACATCGACACCCCCGGAGCAAGGCATGGGACCGCTGCAAGGCATCAAAGTCATCGAAATGGTCGGCCTGGGGCCGGGCCCGCTGTGCGCCATGATGCTGGCCGACATGGGTGCGGAAGTGATCCGCGTCGACCGGCCGGGCGGCAACATGTTCAGCGGCGCCAAGGCCGACTTGTTGGGGCGAAACCGCCCATCGCTCGCCGTGGACCTGAAGCACCCGGACGGTGTCGCCACCGTGCTGCGGCTGGTCGAGCAGGCCGATGCCCTGCTGGAGGGCTTTCGCCCCGGCGTGATGGAGCGCCTGGGCCTGGGCCCCGACACATGCCTGGCACGCAACGAGAAGCTCGTCTACGGCCGCATGACCGGCTGGGGCCAGGACGGCCCGCTGGCGCAGGCCGCCGGGCACGACATCAACTACATCGCCCTGGCCGGTGCGCTGCATGCCATCGGCGAGAAGGGCGGCAAGCCGATCCCGCCGCTGAACCTGGTGGGCGATTTCGGCGGCGGCGGCATGTTCCTGGCCTTCGGCATCGTCTGCGGCCTGCTCGAAGCGCAAAAATCCGGCCTCGGGCAAGTCATCGACTGCTCCATGGTCGAGGGCAGTGCGGTGCTGATGGGTATGTTCTACGCCATGCACCAGGCCGGAATGTGGCGAGACGAGCGCGGCAGCAACATGCTCGACGGCGCCGCGCACTACTACAACACCTACGAGACAGCCGACGGCAAATGGGTGTCGGTTGGCGCCATGGAGCCGCAGTTCTACGCCACGCTGGTGCGGGAAACCGGCGCCGATCCGGAATTGTTCAAGAACCAGCACGACGCCAAAGCATGGCCGCAGCTGAAAGCCGAATTGGCCCGCATCTTCAAGACCAGGACGCGCGACGAATGGTCCGCGCTTCTGGAAGGCGGCGACGCCTGCTTCGCGCCCGTGCTGTCGCTGGCCGAGGCGCCCCACCATCCGCACACCGTGGCGCGCGAGAGCTTCATCGAGGTCGATGGCATGCTGCACCCGGCCCCGGCACCCCGCTTCAGCCGCACCCGGCCGGAGCTGAAACATGGCCCGCGCCCGGTCGGAGCAGACACCGATCAGGTTCTCGCGGACTGGGGTTTCGAGGCGGCGCAGATTGCGTGGCTGAAGGCGACTGGTGCCGTTTCGGCCGCGCAGACCACAGATTGATTCAAGGCGCAGCCATCAGCAGCCGGACGGTTGGCCAACGA
>LNAQ01000219.1_pt1 | contig 12869 bp, 10 predicted proteins | sample 602591 | NCBI WGS metagenome assembly LNAQ01 (sample SAMN02440304, study PRJNA202911) | soil metagenome | biome: Subtropical and temperate rainforests or woodlands; isolation source: soil samples (1 kg each in a 20% v/v slurry with milli Q water) were... ... | reverse complement strand
CGGCAGCGAAGTGCGCAGCGCGCTCCAGCAGCGCGCCGACTTCCTCACTGAACAGGGCCTGGCCGAGCGGCGCGGTCAGCGCGTGGTCCTCGCGCGCAACCTGCTGGCGACGCTGCGCGGGCGCGAACTGGCGAAGACCGCCGAGGGCATCGCCGCCGAAACGGGTTTGCAGCACCGCCCGGTGGCCGACGGCCAGCGCCTGGTCGGCACCTACCGGCGCAGCATCCAACTGGCCAGTGGACGCTTCGCCATGCTCGACGTCGGCCTGGGCTTCAGCCTGGTGCCGTGGAAGCCGGTGATCGAGCAGCGGCTGGGGCAGCAACTCGCTGCGACGGTGCGCGGCGGGGGCGTTTCATGGGAACTGGGCCTACGGCGAGGAAATTCCTTCGGCTAAGGCCATAGGCGAGATGGCGCAGGAACATCAGGGTGATGTGGCGCGTTCCTCGATGGTCGAATGCGAGGGAGCGCATCGCCGCCTCATGGTGCGGAGCAGGCAGCTGACGAACGCAGCCTCGCTCTCGGCGCGGGCCTTTCCCTTGAGGTTGATCTGGTAGTAGTTGATGGGAACGACGGGATCGCTCAGCGTAGCGGCACGCACCTTGAGCCGCCGGGCGGCTGCCATCGCGAATGATGGCAGGATCGCCGCGCCGAATCCGGCTTCAACCATCTCCAGGATGGTCTGGAAGTGCGCGAACGTCGGTCTCGGCTCGTTTGCCCGCCCGATATGGGCCAGACGCGAGTCGATGAGTTGCTGGATCGGGTTGTCGGTTGGCAGGCCCAGGAGCGGAAGTTTTTGGAGCATCGACCAAGGTACCTTGGGGAGCGGTTTGGAAGCCGCAGAAGTCATTCTCTCCCCAAGCTCCATGTCCGCTGGCGCGATGCACACGAGGTCGCAAAGGAAGATCGGCTGGCGCTCCAGTCCCGCCGTAGGCTTGAAGAAGACGCCGAAACCCACGTCGATCTGGCCAGCCTCGACCAGCGCTTGCAGTTGGCTGCGCTCGACGTCGTGAACGCGCACCGTGACGTTGGGATGCCGCTTCGCAAACTCGCGGCAGGCCTCCGGCATGAGCGATGAGGCGATGACGGGTGTCGTCCCCACCGAGAGCGTTTGCCGCGCGCTGTCTTCCATACGCCCGATCGTCTCCGCGACGCCCTCCAGCAGGACGACGGACTGTTCCGCCGCCGGATGGAACTGGAGACCTGCCGCGGTCAACGTCACGGCACGCGTCGTCCGGTCGAACAGCCTGCTGTCGAGCTGCCCCTCCAGGTCCTGAATCAGGGAGCTTAGGCCCGCCTGTGTCATGTGCAGTTGCTCGGCCGCCCGCGTGAAGCTGCGCAGGCGCGCCACCTGGAGAAAGGCCTTGAGTTGGCGCAGAGACAGATTCATAACTTATGGATGTTAATTGATTTGATATACGTGTTTCTCTTTTTGAAGACTTACCGTTCCAATAACACCACAAAGCAACGAAAACGTCGGAGACAACATCGATGGACCTGTCAACAGCGGCTATCCAGCTGCTAAATGCCCTCCAATACGGCCTGCTGCTCTTCCTGGTGGCGGCCGGACTGAGCCTGATCTTCGGGATCATGGGCGTCATCAATCTCGCCCATGGCAGCTTCTACATGCTGGGCGCCTACATGGTGTTCGGCGTACTGCCATGGGTGCAAAGTGCCCTCGGCGGTTCGTTCGTGACCGCGGTGCTGGTATCCCTGGTACTCATCGGCATCCTCGGCTACTTGCTGGAGTGGCTTTTCTTCAGCTACCTCTACGAGCGGGACCATCTGCAGCAGGTGCTGATGACGTACGCACTCATCCTGGCCTTCGAAGAAGGCCGCTCCCTGCTCTTTGGCAACGATGTGCACAGTGTCAGCCCGCCAGCCTGGGCTTCGGGCACCGTGGCGCTGTCGGATCTGCTGACGTATCCGATCTATCGCCTGCTCGTCTCGGCCGTATGTCTGGGGGTGGCTCTGGCGCTCTATCTCATGCTGGCCAAGACCCGCCTGGGGATGCGCATCCGTGCCGGCGCGAGTAATCGGGAAATGGTGCGGTCCCTCGGGATCGACATCAAGAACCTCAACCGCGTGGTCTTCGCCCTGGGCGTGGCGCTGGCGGCGTTCGCGGGGATGGTCTCTGCGCCGGTGTCCACGGTGTATCCGGGGATGGGATCGCAGGTGCTCGTGCTGTCTTTCGTGGTCGTGGTGATTGGTGGCATCGGTTCGATCCGAGGCGCCTTCGTGGCGGCCTTGCTGGTCGGGTTGGTGGACACCTTCGGCAAGGTCTTCTTCGCCCAATTCGCTGGTGTTCTTGTCTACCTGCTGATGGCCGGGATTCTCGTCGTGCGGCCCGAAGGCCTGTTCAAGCAGGGTGTCTGAATGAATGCGTATTTCCTTTCAAACAAGTGGCCCGAGCTGGCTGTGCTGGCCGTGCTGTGCGCGCTGCCGGCCTGGGGTGAAACCTTCATGCTGGACCTTGCAGCCCGCATCATCGTGTTCTCCATCCTTGCTGTGAGCCTCGAACTGCTGGTCGGAACCACGGGCCTGGTGAGCCTGGGCCATGCCGCCTTCTTCGGCATCGGGGCCTATGCCGGCTGGGCGCTGAGCCTGCACCAGGCAAGCAACGTGTTGCTGGTGTTGGTGGGCAGTGCTGCCGCAGCTGGCCTGTATGCACTGATCTCCGGCGCACTCGCTCTGCGCACCAAGGGCGTCTACTTCATCATGGTGACGCTGGCATTTGCCCAGATGGCCTATTTCGTCTTCCACGACACAACCCTGGGTGGCGGCAGCGATGGCGTGTATCTCCCGCGCCGGCCCGGCCTTTCGATCGGTGAATGGACGATCGTCGATGCGGACTCGCCAATCAACCTTTACTGGCTGGGCCTGGTCATGCTGGTCCTCGTCTACGCCTTGCTCACGCTGGTGCTGCGCTCGCCCTTCGGGCATGCCCTGCAGGGCATCCGCGTGAACGAGCAGCGCATGCGGGCTGCGGGTTTCTCGACCTATGGCTACAAACTCACCGCCTTCGCTCTGGCGGCGGCGATCGCAGGCGTGGCCGGAAGCCTACTCGCGCTGCGCGAAGGCTTCGTGAATCCCGAGGTGTTGTCGTGGCATCTGTCCGGCCAGGTGTTGGTGATGATCATCCTCGGCGGCCTGGGCAGCCTGGCTTTCACCCTGCCCCTCATCGCCCAGGCCGAAGGGTTTGTCGACGACGCCAAGGCCACGCTCAACTTACGCAACGCCTACTTCAACCGCAATTTCACCAACCCGTCCAACCCCCAGGCCAAGGCCCAAGAGTGGACGCAGAACTTCATCCTCGACGCCAAATCCGGCTACACCCAGGGCACCGTGGGCTTCGGGATTGATGTGCTGGGCCTGTACTCGCAAAAGCTCGACGGCGGCAAAGGTACCGCTGGCACCCAGTTGCTGCCGGTTCACGACGACGGTCGCCCCGCCGACAACTTCGGGCGCCTGGGCGTGGCGCTGAAAACCAAGCTGTCGAAGACCGAACTGAAAGTCGGCGAATGGATGCCCGTGCTGCCGATTTTGCGTTCCGACGATGGCCGTTCCCTGCCGCAAACCTTCCAGGGCGGCCAGGTCACCTCCAATGAAATCGCCGGCCTGACCCTCTACGGCGGGCAGTTTCGCGGCAACAGCCCGCGCAACGATGCGAGCATGGAAGACATGTTCATGAACGGCAAAGCCGCCTTCACCTCAGACCGCTTCAACTTCGGCGGCGCCGAATACACCTTCAACGACAAGCGCACCCAGGTCGGCCTGTGGTACGCCGAACTGACCGACATCTACCAACAGCAGTACCTCAACCTGACCCACAGCCAGCCGCTGGGCGACTGGACCCTGGGCGCCAACCTCGGCTTCTTCAACGGCAAGGAAGACGGCAGCGCCCTGGCCGGCGACCTCGACAACAAAACCGCATTCGCCCTGTTCTCGGCCAAATACGGCGCTAACACCTTCTACGTCGGCCTGCAGAAACTCAGCGGCGACAGCGCATGGATGCGGGTCAACGGCACCAGCGGCGGCACCCTGGCCAACGACAGCTACAACGCCAGCTACGACAACGCCAAGGAGAAATCCTGGCAACTGCGCCACGACTTCAACTTCGCGGCGCTCGGCGTTCCGGGCCTGACCCTGATGAACCGCTACATCAGCGGCAGTAACGTCCACACCGGCACGATCACCGATGGCAAGGAATGGGGCCGCGAATCGGAACTGGCCTACACGGTGCAGAGCGGTGTCTTGAAGAACCTCAACGTGCGCTGGCGCAATTCGACCATGCGCCGGGACTTCAGCAATAACGAGTTCGATGAGAACCGGTTGATCGTCAGCTATCCGATCAGTTTGTTGTAACCGCACCCGGGCAGCGGTCGAAGTCAAAAGGCCGCTGCCTGTAACCACCTGTCGGCTGCCCTGGGCGCCTACCTGCAGGGCCTGGGGCTGGAGCCTGGCGCGCGCGTGGCGATCATGCTGCCCAACGTGCCCCAGTTTGGCGTGACCATGGCCGCCGTGCTGCGCGCCGGCTACACCTGCGTCAACGTGAACCCGCTCTACACCGCCCGCGAGCTGGAGCACCAGCTCAAGGACTCGGGCGCCACGGCCATCGTGATCCTGGAGAACTTTGCCCACACCCTGAGCGAGATCATCGAGCACACCGCCGTACAGCAGGTGGTGATGGCGTCCATGGGCGACCTGCTGGGCGCGGTGTATGGCCCGTGGATCACCTTTGCCGTGCGCCATCTGGCCAAGATGGTGCCCACCTACGAGCTGCCCCTGTCCAACGGGCGCAAGGTCGTCCCTTTCAAGAAGGCGCTGGCGCTGGGCGAGCGCCGCACGCTGGCGCCCAGCCAGGCCACGCTCGATTCCACCGCCTTTTTGCAATACACCGGCGGCACCACCGGCCTGTCGAAAGGTGCGGTGCTGACCCACCGCAACATCGTGGCCGCCACACTGCAGGCCGAGGCCTGGTTCACACCCGCTTTGTCGAAGGTGGGCGACCTGAGTAAGGCGAACAGCATTGCCGCGCTGCCGCTGTACCACATCTTCGCGCTCACGCTGTGCCTGCTGGCCATACGCCAGGGCTCCAGCCTCACGCTGATTCCCAACCCGCGCGACATTCCCAAATTCGTCGAGGTGCTCAAGAAGCGCCCCTTTCACATGCTGCCCGCCGTGAACACGCTGTTCAACGCGCTGCTGCAAAACCCGCAGTTCAAGTCGATCGATTTCTCGCACCTGTGCGTGTCACAGGCCGGGGGCATGGCCGCCAGCGAAGGCACGGCCAAGCAATGGCAAAAGGTCACGGGCAGCACCATGATCGAAGGCTGGGGCATGAGCGAAACCTGTGCCATCGGCACCAACAACCCCGTGACCAACACCGGGTTCAGCGGCACCATCGGCCTGCCGCTGCCGGGCATCGACATCGCCATCAAGGACGACGCGGGCTGCAATCTGCCGCTCGGCGAATCGGGCGAGATCTGCATCCGCGGCCCCAACGTAATGACGGGCTACTACAACCAGCCCGCCGAAAACGCCCTGGCCTTCACGGCCGACGGCTTCATGCGCACGGGCGACATCGGCATCATGGATGCGCAGGGCTACACGCGCATCATCGACCGCAAGAAGGACATGATCCTGGTGAGCGGCTTCAACGTGTTCCCCAACGAACTGGAGCAAGTCATCTCGCTGTGCCCCGGCGTGGTGGAATGCGCGGCCGTGGGCGTGGCCGACGAGAAGCAGGGCGAGGCGATCAAGGTCTTCGTCGTGAGGAGCGACCCGGCACTGACCGAGGACGAGGTGGCCAACTACTGCCACGCCAACCTCACCGGCTACAAACGGCCGAAGTACATCGAGTTCCGCGACGACCTGCCCAAGACCAATGTGGGCAAAATCCTGCGGCGCGAGCTGCGCACGGCCAAATAATTCGCTCACTCATTTATCCATAGCAGATGCCGCACACCCAGCCTGCGCTACCGCCAGATATCACAGTGCTGGAGCGCGGCTGGCTGTCGGCCAACAACATTGTTTTCAGCGGCCGGCACGGCACGGCGGTGGTGGACACGGGTTACTGCAGCCACGCCGACCAGACGGTGGCGCTGGTGCACGGCGCGCTGGCGGGCCGCGCGCTTGACCGCATCCTCAACACCCACCTGCACAGCGACCACTGCGGCGGCAACGCCGCTCTGCAGCAGGCCTGGCCGGGCGCAGAAACCGCCATCCCGCCAGGGCAGGCCGCCCATGTGCGCCACTGGGATGCCTACGCGCTGAGCTACACCCCCACCGGCCAGCAATGCCCACCCTTTCGCTGCGACACCCTGCTGCAGCCCGGCACCACCACGCTGCTGGGCGACAGGGCCTGGCAGGTGCACGCCGCGCCGGGGCACGACCCGCACTCGGTGGTGCTGTTCGAGCCGCACAACGGCATCCTGATCTCGGCCGATGCGCTGTGGGAAAACGGCTTTGGCGTGGTGTTCCCCGAGCTGGAGGGCGAAAGCGCCTTTGCCGACGTGGCCGCCACGCTGGATGTGATCAAGAAGCTCGCGCCCAAGGTGGTGATCCCGGGCCACGGGCCGGTGTTTACCGACGCGGACCACGCCCTGGAAGGCGCCCGCCGCCGCCTGGACGGCTTCGCCCGCAACCCAGCCAAACATGCGCTCTACGCCGCCAAGGTGCTGCTCAAATACAAGCTGCTGGAGTGGCAGAAAATTGCCCTGGCAGACTTGCTCGCCTGGGCGCAGACCACGCCATATTTCGGCATGTTGCACGCCCGCTACTTTGCCGACCAGGCCGAGGCCCCGTGGCTGCACAGCCTGGCCGACGATCTGGTGCGGTCTGGTGCTGCCGTGCGCCAGGGCGAGTGGCTGCACAACGCCTGAGAGACTGAGAGTCTTTCATCCATATCCGCTTTGCACGCCAAAACAGGCGCTAGCGCTTATACAGAAAGCGCCAGCAGCTATTTAATCAATAGCAAACAGCCGCCACATGCCAGCGCGCGGGGCATCACGGCAGATCCTTGTTGACTTCAGGTGCAGCGGCTTCGCGCGGGCCCACCGTGCCCAGGCGGCTTTTGAGCGACTGCGGCTGGCCCGTCAGCATGGCTGCGTAATTGGTGGTGTTGGCCAGCACCTTTTTCACGTAGTCGCGCGTTTCGGCAAAGGGCACGTTTTCGGCCCAGATGGCCGCGTCGAGCACCGGGCCGTTGCGCCAGCTGCGCGGGCGGCCGGGGCCGGCGTTGTAGGCCGCGGCGGCCATGGGCATGGAGCCGGCGAAATCATCGAGCGCCAGCTTGAGGTAGGCCGTGCCGATGGTGATGTTGGTGTCGCGGTCGGTGATCTGGTCGGGCGTGAAGCCGGTCAGCCCGATCTTGCGGGCCGTCCAGCGGGCCGTGGCCGGCATCACCTGCATGAGGCCCGAAGCGCCCACGCCCGAGCGCGCATCCATCACGAAGCGGCTTTCCTGGCGGATCAGGCCATAGACGTAGGCCGGGTCGAGCCCGATGCCCTGGGCGCGCTCGACCACGGCGTTGCGAAACGGCGTGGGAAAGCGCTGCGCGGTGTCGGTGACGGCCTTGGTGCGCTCGCTGGTGTTGATGCAGCGGTCCCACACCTCGCGCTGGCAGGCCAGGTCGGCGGCGGCCAGCAGCTCGCGGTCGGCCATGCCGCCGGGGGTGTGCAGGTTGGTGGTGTAGTTCCACTCGCGCACGCCTTCACTGCGCAGGCCCAGCTCGATGGCATACAGGCCGCGGTTGAGGCCCGGGTTGGCGCGGGCGGCGGCCTTTTCCTCGGCCGTGAGCGGCGCGGGCGCGGGGGGCGTGGTGATGCGCTGGCCCAGCTCTTCCAGGGCCAGCTGTTCATAAAAGCCGCGCGTTCCGGCAATGCCTTCCAGCCATTGCCGCGCTTGGGCGCGCTCGGCCTCGCTGGGCTTGGCGGCCAGCAGGGCGCGGGCTTTCCAGTACACCCAGGTGCTGTCCTGGCGGGCCTCGTCGCTCATGGCGTCCACGGTGTTGCCCACAGCTTTCCACTGGCCGGCGCGCAACGCGGCGCGCACCTTCCAGCCCAGCAGGTCGTCGTTCAGGTGGCTGTTGCGCGTCACGTTGGAGAAATAGCCGTGTGCGCTGCCCGAGAGCTTTTGCGCGGCAGATTTGCCAATGACACCCCAGGCCCAGTTGCGCTCTTCGGCCGAGAAGTACTCGCTCCATTTGCTGTCGAGCTGGTACGCCGCACCGTCGGGGTCGGCGGCGGCCAGCCTGATCAGTGCGAGCAGCACCAGCTCCTGGCGCACCCGGCTACCGGCCGTGTTGCGCGACAGCAGGTATTTGCTGGGCGCGTCCAGCGCCTCCTTGAGCTGCCCCAGCGCCTCGGGCGCAACGATCTCCACCGCGGCCCGCACCACGCGCGGGCGGTTGGCCTCGGCGCCCAGGCGAGCCTTGCGCCAGACGTCCAGGGCCGAGAGCTTCTTGTCGCCGTAGAACTCGCTGGCCGCGTGGGTGCAGCCGTCGTCCGCATCGCGCTGCGCATACCAGTTGCGGCGCACATCGGCGGCGGCGCTGGCGGGGGCCGTGCCTTTGATCTGGTCGATCAGCAGGGCGTAGCAGTGCACCTCGCGGTCGTCCGACATGCGGTAGCTGGGGTGCTGCTCGGCAAACTGCGCCCAGTCGCGCCGCTGGCCCAGCAGCAGCAGCCAGTCGTTGCGCAGGCGGTCTTCCTGGTAGCTGCCGGCGTAGCGTTGCAAAAACGCCTGCACTTCCTGCGGCGGGGCCTCGTCCAGGCGCAGTTTCAGCTCCCAATAGGCGGCCCAGGGCTCGAGCGCGTGGCCGCGTGCGGCGGGCAGCAGCTGCGCGAGCTTGTTGCGGTCGCCCTTGCGGAACGCCTGTTGCATCTCCAGCAGGGTGTCGTCGCCCCGGTTTTGCGCCTGGACAAGGGGCGCAGTAGTGGCCAGCACGGCGGCGGCGACAAGGGGTGTCAGAATGGCTCTGAGTAATTGCATGGGGGAATTATCTGATGGACAAAGCAGCCCTTCGGCGCGCATTGATAGAAGAACGCCTCAACCTGCCCGATCGCCTACAGCGCGCCGACCTGTTACAGCAGGTGATGCGCATCTGGCTGGTGAACCGGCCCGACACCGTGATCGGCGCCTACTGGCCCATCAAGGGCGAGTTCGACCCCCTGCCCGCCCTGCACCGCTGGAAGGAAGACGGCGAACTGCTGGACGAGCCCCTGCGCCGGAGCATCGGCCTGCCGGTGGTGAACAAGCAGCACAAAACACTCACCTTTCATGCCTGGCACCCCGGCTGCCCCATGGAAGAAGACGCCTATGGCATCCCCAAGCCCAAGGACACCGAGGTCATCGTGCCCACGCTGCTGTTTGTGCCCTGCGTGGGCTATGCCCCCGGCGGCTACCGCCTGGGCTATGGCGGCGGCTTTTACGACCGCACGCTGGCCACGCTGCAACCCAGGCCCTTCACCGTGGGCCTGGGGTACACGCACGGCTACCTGGACGACTTCGAGCCCGAAGCGTTCGACCTGCCGCTCGACGCCATCCTGAACGACAACGGCGTGGTCTGGCCGGTGTAGCCGGCGCCGCAGCACGCGGGCGCGGCGCAAGCCGGTTCAAACCCAGGTTCAATACAACCCGCCAAAACGCATGAGCATGGCCTCTTCGCGCTCTTGCTGTCGGGCCAGGGCCGCCTGTTCGCGCAACCAGCGCTTGAGTTCGGCGTCGTCGCGCACGCGCTCCAGATCCTGCTGCATGGTCTGTGCGGTGTGGGCCATCTCATGCTGCAGCTGTTGCAGATGCGCTGCCAGCACAGGCGCCTTCGTGGTGGCGGTCACCATCACGCCCAATTCATCGCTGAGCCGCATTTCCGCCTCGGCCACCTCGTACTCCAGCACCGCCACTTGCTCCTTCAAGAGCAGCGACAGCGCCGCCAGCTTTTCGTCGGCCATGCGGGCAATGTGGGCCTCGTCCACCTGCTCGGCCTGCAGTTGCAGGCGCAGCAGCGTGACCAGGTCGCCACGCTCGTTGGCGGCGTTGGCCTGGGCCATCAGCGCGCTCTTGCGCTGGCGCTCTGCGGGGTCGGTCTCGCGGTCCGGGTGCAAGGCGCTGGCCAGTTGCCGGTAAATGGCGCGCATGGCGGCCTTGGCATCCAGCGCGTGCTGCTCGGCCTTGCGCTGCTTTTCAGTGGGCGGGCGCTTGGCTTTGCGCTCGGCCTGGCGCGCTTGCTCGGCCTCCCGGTCGGCCTGCACCTGGCGCATCACGGCTTCGAGCAAGTCTTGGGGCGAATCCAGGTCGTCAACGCCATCCAGATCCAGCGGTCGCCCCAGAAACTGCTCCATTGCATTCAGCACCTGCTGCTTGGCGTCCTGAAGTTCCTGCGCCTGCTGCGCCTGGGCCTCGGGCGGAAAGTACTGCGCATGCAACGCCGTCCACTGCGCCTCGTCCATTTCCTGCTGCACGACCAGCAACAGGCTCTGCACCAGGCCGCGCACCGATTTTTGCTGGGCCGCCGACAAGCCCTTGCGCTGCAGCCGCTCGTGCAGATAAAGCAGCATCTGCGCCTGTGTCTGCGCAATGCGGCGCTCAAGCTCCGAAAGCTGCGCCAGATGCGGCCCGCGCACGCTGGCCGCCAACTGTTCGATGTCCTGCATCTGGCGGCCCAGGTTGTCCACCCGTGCCAGCAGCTTGTTAAAGCGCTGCTGTGCGGGGCTGAGTTTGCCCTGCGCGGTTTTTTTCACTTTCAGGCGCGCCACACTGTCGGTGACCGGGGCGGGCTCAGCGGCTGGCACTTCGCCAAACAGATCGAGAGAGGGGGTGGTGTTCATCGTTCGTGCAACCTTCAAGAGCCATGCGTCCGATGCCAGGGGAAAGCACCGCAACCCAGCGCAGGCGCCCCGGAAAAGGGTGGCGATCCCGAGAAGGCTCGCGCCCACCGGGGTGTCGGCGCTAGCATGGTGGCCGTGTATTTTCCCATCACAGGTGCCCCATGCCCCAGCTCTACATCGGCAACAAAAACTATTCCTCGTGGTCCATGCGCCCCTGGGTGCTGCTGCGCCAGGCAGGTATTGCATTCGACGAAGTGCGCGTGCGCTTTGACAGCTTCGAGGCCGGCTCGGAGTTCAAGCGCACCCTCGGCGCTGTCAGCCCCACGGGCAAGGTGCCGGTGCTGGTCGATGGCGACCTGGTGGTGTGGGACACCCTGGCGATTGCCGAATACCTGGCCGAGAATTACCCCGAGAAACAGCTCTGGCCCCAGGACAAGGCGGCCCGCGCGCGTGCCCGCAGCGTCTGCGCCGAGATGCACAGCGGCTTCACCGCGCTGCGCAGCCACTGCCCCATGAACATCGAAGCAAATCTTGCCGACACCGGGGCCCTGATCTGGCGCGACCAGAGCGCCGTGCGCGCCGACGTGCAGCGCCTGGTGGACATGTGGAGCGGCCTGCTCGCGCAATACGGCGGGCCGATGCTGTTTGGCGCGTTCACCATCGCCGACGCCTTCTACGCCCCCGTGTGCATGCGCCTTGCCACCTACGGCCTGCCGGTGCCCGCGCACATCGCCGCCTATGTGGACCGTGTGCGCGAACTGCCGGGCGTGAAGACCTGGATCGATGACGCCCTGGCGGAGCAGGATTTCCGCGCATTCGAGGAGCCTTACCGGCTCCAGCGCTGAGCCAGAAACGCCTCAGCCCGGCCGAAACTGCTTGCGCAAAAACGGCTTGTGCCGCGCAATGTGCGCCATCTGCGCGGGGGCAATGGTGCCGCCCAGGTCCACGCCATCGCCGTTGAGCACCTCGTTGGCATAGGCCAGCGCGCGCGCCACCACCTCTTCGTCGCCCACGCCCTGCTGCGCGGCCAGATCCAGCGCCACGCGCTTCATGGCGCGCTGCGACAGCATCCACATGGCGCCAAAGGCGTCCCAGGCTGCGGCGGCTTCCTTGAACTTGTCGTGCTCGGCCAGGATGCTGCTGAGCGGCTTGGCCAGGATCTCCTGCAGGTCGTCCACCCTGGATTGCAAGGCCTCGAACTGCGCCTCGCGCTGCAGGGCGGCCGCGGCGGCGTTGGCTGCGGCGTCGGGTGCGGTGGGCACGGGCACGCTGCCGTCGGGGTTGAGCTGGGCAATGGTGAGGTCAGACGATAGGGACATGGTGGGCTGGAATATACGGCCGGGGGGCCCGGCCTAAACTACGCCGATGCAAATCTACATGGTAGGCGGCGCCGTCCGCGACAAGCTACTGGGCCGCCCCGTGAATGACCACGACTGGGTGGTGGTGGGTGCCACGCCCGAGCAGATGCGGGCGCTGGGCTATCTGCCGGTGGGGCGCGACTTTCCGGTTTTTCTGCACCCCGAAACGCGCGAGGAATACGCGCTGGCGCGCACCGAGCGCAAAAGCGGGCGCGGCTACCGGGGTTTCGTGGTGCAAAGCTCACCCGATGTGACGCTGGAAGAAGACCTGGCGCGGCGCGACCTTACTATCAATGCGATAGCTACTAGCGCAGACCCATCAAGCGCTACAGGCCATTTTGACCCTTATTGCGGCGAACGCGACCTGCACGACCGCGTGCTGCGCCACGTCACCGACTCGTTTCGCGAAGACCCGGTGCGCATCCTGCGCGTGGCGCGGTTTGCCGCGCGTTTCACCGACTTCACGGTGGCGCCCGAGACGATGCAGCTCATGCGCGAGATGGTGGCGCACGGCGAGGCCGACCACCTGGTGGCCGAGCGCGTGTGGCAAGAGCTGGCGCGCGGGCTGATGGAGGAGCGCCCCTCGCGCATGTTCGAGGTGCTGCGCGCATGCGGCGCCCTCGCCGTGGTGCTGCCCGAGGTGGACCGCCTGTGGGGCGTGCCCCAGCGCGCCGAATACCACCCC
>LNAQ01000218.1_pt1 | contig 12884 bp, 11 predicted proteins | sample 602591 | NCBI WGS metagenome assembly LNAQ01 (sample SAMN02440304, study PRJNA202911) | soil metagenome | biome: Subtropical and temperate rainforests or woodlands; isolation source: soil samples (1 kg each in a 20% v/v slurry with milli Q water) were... ... | reverse complement strand
ATGGGGTTACGACGGCGTGCTGCTAAACACCGCCGTGGCACTGGCGCAAGACCCCGTCACCATGGCCGGAGCTTTTGCCGACGCGGTGCAGGCGGGGCGAGCCGCCCGCAAGGCCGGCGCCATGGCCGCCCAGGACACCGCCCAGGCCAGCACGCCCGTGCTGGGCACCCCCTTCTGGCACCACGCCCACGAATGACGCCCATGAGTGATGTGCACACCATGCTGCAACAAATTTTGCAGCACCATGCCGCCGCGTTTCCTGGCTTTGCGGCCCAGCCCGCGCCAGCGCCCACAGCGCCAGATGCGGTGTACCAGGCGGCCCTGCAGGCATGCAGCGCCCTCGGGTTCATTGCCCATGATGCCGAGTGCGTGGCCCGCGCCTGGCAGGCCCGCAGCGTGCGCACAGGCCATTTCGCTGCGGCGCCCTGGCCCGACGAACCCCAGGATTTCGGTCTGCAAGCCCTGCCCCGGGCTCGCACCTTTGCGCCATGTCCGCAGCAGTTGGGGCTGTATGCGGTGTTGCCCGATGCCGCGTGGGTGGGGCGCATGGCCCGGGCCGGCGTGCCCACCGTGCAGCTGCGCTTCAAGTCGGACGACCCTGCCGCCGTGGCACGCGAGGTGGCGGCAGCCGTGCAGGCGGTGCAAGACACGCCAGCGCTGCTGTTCATCAACGACCATTGGCGCCAGGCCATGGCGGCTGGCGCCTATGGCGTGCACCTCGGGCAGGAAGACCTCGACGCCCTGCAACCCAGCGAGTTGCAGACGCTGCAATCCTCCGGCCTGCGGCTGGGGGTCAGCACGCACGGCTACGCCGAAATGCTGCGCGCCGATGCCGTGGGCCCCAGCTATATCGCCATGGGAGCGGTGTTTCCCACCACGCTCAAAAAGATGGCCACGGCGCCCCAGGGCGTGGGCCGACTGGCGGCTTACGCGCGCCTCATGCGGGGGTATCCGCTGGTGGCCATTGGCGGCATTGGCGCCGATCAGTTTGGCGAAGTGCTGGGCACCGGCGTGGGCTCCATCGCCGTGGTGCGGGCGCTGGTGAACGCGCCCGACCCCGAAGCATCGGCACGCCAGCTGCTGGCTCACATGGCCGCACCACAACGCTTTCAATCAGGAACAGCGCCATAACAGCACCATAAGGTAGTGCAGTAAATCAGGGGCGCTGCCACGCCAGATGGCAGCGGATGCACCACGCAGGGCAACAACAACCCAGCGGACCGGGCCACGCAGGGGGCCCGCTCAACTCACGCCTTGGGTTCTGTTTTGCGTTGTTCGAGTTCGAGGCGCGCTTCCAGCAGATCGTTGGCCACGCCAAAACCGATCGGTTGGTCAGGACGCGGCGCCGCCGTGACCGGAGCGGGCGGTAGATCGCTCAGCGTCAGATGCGGAGGATCGGACAGATCCAGGTCCAGTTCCAACTCCAGCCCGGGTGAGTTCGGGTGTGCGGGGGCTTGCGAAACCACGTTCCCGGGAACACCTGCCGGCGGTACACGCTGGCCAAAATCAAACTCCAGGCTGGCCGCCAGCGAATCCAGAGGCAGATCGACAGCAGCCGCCGCAAGAGCAGGATCGCGGCTGACAGGCGTTGACACGGGCCGGTCAAACGGCAACGCAAGCGGTGTTGTGCGCATGCGTGGAGGAGGGGCGCCGCGCGCGCTGGCCGGGGTGGTCTGGGCAATGGCCAGCAGCAGCAGCAGGTCGTCAAACGCAGCCAGATCAAACGGGGCGACCGCGGCACGACCGTCCTTCAGGAACAGAAACTTTTCCAGCAACTGCAGCACAGAGGACGAGGTCCACTCTGCCTCGATAGCGGCCAGTGCGTCGATGTAATCCTCCAGGGTTCGGCCTTTATGACTGAACACTGAAAACTCCGGAATCTGCGCATTGAAGTGGTGGCAAAACTGCTTGCGCAGTTGCGCAAAGTCGTCCGAACGACCCAGCTTGTGGTAGAGCCCCAGTAGCTCCCGATAAGCCGACGGCGAAGTTGCCTGGTGGGCTGCGATGTGCTTCTTCAACACTTCCACGGCCTGATCGTGTTCTCCCACAGAAACAAAAAACTCCGCCTGCTGCTGAATGTCAAAAAGCTCTTCAGGGTTGACAATTTGCGAGGGGTTTTCAAGGCGAGGAACGGTCTCTGGCACGGGTACGGGCTGCGGTGCGCGCTCTGGCGCGGAGGCTGCGGCAGCCACCGTGGAATGGAAAGGCGAAGTTTCCGAATGGAGGCCGTAGGTATCTCCGCCCAACGGAGACGAGTCTTCTGGCGCCCAGGTGTCATGGGGATGTGGCGTCAGGTCATGGGGATCACGGGGATCATGGGGGTCGTGCCGCGCGGCATCGCTGTGCCTGGCGCTCAACGCCACCGAATCGCGCCATGCCTGCATGGCCAGCCGGGAATCACGGCGCGCCCGGGTCCAGACCCAGGCGAGCAAGCCCAGCGCCAGCGCCAACGCAGCCATCAATGCATAGACCAGTCCCGAGGAAAAGCGCTGAGCCTCGATCAACGCAAGCCGCTGCTGGAGCTCGACCATCGCGGCGCGCTCGGCGGTCGATTTGGCACGCAACGCGGCCATCTCGGTCTCCAGCGCACGAACACGCTCGTCGTCTTGCGGCACCCCGCCCAGGGGCGCGTTCATCGCCTTCCAGACTGCTGCCGCCTCCTGCCGCTGAGAGGCCGCCGCCTGCGCAGGCACGGCCCCCATGTCGGTCGAAGGCCGCAGGGCAACTGACGGTTGAGCCAATGCGTCCAGTGGCTCCATGACCAGCCGCGAGCGCTCTGATACTGGCGGCAGCGGCGGCGTGGTCGCCTTGACGGTGCGCTCTTCGCGTTCAGGGGCTTTGCGCACAACCTCCCGCGGCGCGCGCGGTGGCGCCGTGCGGGCTGTCGGCTTGGCGGCCTGCGGTTTGATGGGGGCTGAAGCAGCCGCTTCACGCTGCTCCGGGGCTACGGCAGGTGCCTGCACAATGCGGCGGCGCACGGGGGGGGATGCCGGGCGGTCAGCGCCCACCCCGGAACCGCGAGCCACGGCAGGGGGAACCGACGCCAACTGCTCAATATTCACGACGCGGCCCGGCACATGCGCTGCGGGCGGGTCGGCCAAAAACGTGTAGGTGCGCGTGACCGTTCCCGAGCAACCAGCCGACATCGTGACGGTGACGACGGGCTCGTTCACCGAGCCGACCACCTGCACGCGCACCGCTGGAGAACGCCCCGGCAAGTCAGGCAATGGCGATACCCGGACCTTGGCGTCACCGACAGGAACATCACCAAACGCCACGTCTGCCGTAACGCAGGACGAAGCAATATCTGCACCCGCATCGGGCTGCACATCGAATACGAGATCGACCGGTGCACCAAGGATGACCGCGCCCCGGCTCTGCCCCAGCGAGATGGCTGCGGCACTGCCGACGGCCACCCAACATCCGACCCCAAAAATTACGTTACGTATATTCACAACAATTTCTTTTTTTGGTGTGGTCATTTTTGCACACAAGTACCTTGAAACACCAACGCCATAATGCCGCCATGAAAAATCAGTTCCCCATCGTTGGCATCGTAGGCGCAGGCGCCATGGGTCGCGGCATCGCGCAGATCGCTGCCCAGGCTGGCAGCCAGATTCTTTTGCTGGATATGCAGCCGAATGCCGCAGAGTCGGCGCGCAACAGCATCCAAACCCAATGGCAGCGCCTGCTGGAAAAAGGACGCATTTCCGGTGAACAGGCCGCAGACTGGGGCAGTCGACTTCAGCCGGTTGCCGCCATCGCCGACCTGGCTTCATGCGACCTGGTGATCGAAGCCATCGTGGAGCGGCTGGACGCCAAGCAGGCACTCTTCACGCAGCTGGAGGCCGTGGTAAAGCCGCAGGCCGTGCTGGCAACCAACACCTCGTCGCTGGCGGTTACCGCCATTGGTGCCGCGTTGCAGCAGCCCGAGCGGCTGGCAGGCTTTCATTTCTTCAACCCTGTGCCGCTGATGAAGGTGGTCGAGGTGATCGCCGGACTCAAGACTGCCCCGACAGTGTGCGAGGCACTTGCCCAGTACGCACGCCAGATGGGGCACACCCCGGTGCAGGCGCAAGACACCCCGGGATTCATCGTCAACCATGCCGGGCGCGGCTTTGGCACCGAGGCCTTGCGCATCGTCAGCGAGGGCGTGGCTGATTTCGCCACCATCGACCGCATCCTGCGCGACCAGGTGGGCTTCAAGCTGGGGCCGTTCGAGCTCATGGACCTGACAGCCCTGGACGTGTCCCATCCCGTGATGGAATCCATCTACCACCAGTATTACGAAGAGCCGCGCTTTCGCCCCAGCGTCATCACGGCGCAGCGGCTGGCGGGCGGCATGGTGGGCAAGAAAGTGGGCGAGGGTTTTTATCGCTACCAGGATGGCGTGGCGCAGGTGCCTGCCGAACCGGCCACTCCCGAGGTGGCCAGCATCCCACCGGTCTGGGTTTCGCCGCGCGCAGCGCGCCGTGCCGAGCTCTACCAGCTGCTCAAGGACCTGGGCGCCACCATAGAAACCGGCGCGTCGCCCTCGCAAACGGCCATCTCGCTGGTGGCACCGCTGGGTTTCGACATCACCACCGTGGCTGTGGTGGAACGGCTCGATCCTGCCCGCACCATCGGCATCGACATGCTGATCGACGACGCTGCAACGCGGCGGCGCGTGCTGGCCACCAACCCGGCCACGCGCGTGGATATTCGCGATGCAGCCCACGCCCTCTTCGCCCGCGACGGCAAGGCGGTGAGCGTGATCCGCGACAGCGGCGGCTTTGTCACCCAGCGCGTGGTGGCCACCATCGTGAACATTGCCAGTGATATCTGCCAGCAGCAGATCTGCAGCCCGCGCGACCTGGAAACCGCAGTCACGCTGGGGCTGGGCTACCCGTTCGGGCCGCTGGCCATGGGCGACCGCTGGGGGCCCACCAACATCCTGGAAGTGCTGTTCAACATGCAGACGGTCTATGGCGACCCACGGTATCGCCCCAGCCCCTGGTTGCGCCGGCGCGGGGCCATTGGCCTGAGCCTGGCACATGTTGAAGAGCGTTGAGGACGCACTTCACCCCACGGCTTAGCTCCACCGCCCAACCCCACCGCCAGCCAAACCCCATGCCCGCACAACTTCAAGCCACCCGCGAGGGCCAGACCCTGGTTCTGACCCTCAGCAACCCGGAACTGCGCAACGCCCTGGACCCCGTCATGTACGCCGCGGGCATCGAAGCGCTCAACGTTGCCGAGAACAGCGCCGAGGTGCGCAGCGTCGTCATCACCGGCGCGGCAGGCATGTTCTGCGCGGGCGGCAACCTGCTGCGCCTGCAAGCCAACCGCCAGGCTGACCCGCAAGTGCAGGCGCAAAGCATCGAAGGCCTGCACAGCTGGATCGAGACCATTCGCACCTTTCCCAAGCCGGTCATTGCAGCGGTTGAGGGCGCTGCGGCGGGGGCTGGTTTTTCGCTGGCCCTGGCCTGCGACCTGGTGGTGGCGGCCCGCAATGCAGTGTTCGTAATGGCTTACAGCAACGTAGCCCTGTCGCCCGATGGCGGCGCCAGCTGGAGCCTGGCGCAGGCATTGCCACGCCAGCTGGCCACCGAAATCCTCATGTGCGGCGACCGCATTGCGCCAGAGCGCCTGCACGCCCTGGGTATCGTCAACCGCCTGGCCGAACCCGGCAACGCCTTGGCGATGGCCCTGGCGCTGGCAGAGCAACTCAACGCACGGGCGCCCAACGTGCTGGTCAGCATCAAGGAGCTGGTGGGCGATGCGCCCCACAACCTGCTCTCCACGCACCTGGCAAGCGAGCGGGACCATTTCGTGAAAAACCTGCACCATGCCAACGCGGGGGCCGGCATTGCGGCATTTCTGGACAAACGCACGCCGCTTTACGAATAGCGCCCTCGCCCGTTGCCCATCCCTGTTAACCCCGGCGCCCGCAAGGCCTCGGGGTTTTTTGTTCTGCACGAACGGCAGACACGCAGGTGACAACCCTGACCGTTGGCCCCCGTCCCTCCCGCGACAATGGCCATGTTTTTAGTCACACACAAGACAGGCCATGGACGACCCGATTCTTACTATCGAAGAACGTGAAGCGATCAACTCAGGTCGCTGGTTTTCATCCCTCTCACCATCCCTTCGACACGACATCCTGCGATGTGCATACGTCAAACGCTTCAAGGATGGCGGCCTCATAGCCGCCCGCGGCGACCCGCCCGAGGAGTGGATTGCCTGCGCGCGCGGTGCAGTGCGGGTGAGCTCGACCTCCATCTCGGGCAAGCAGATCACGCTGACCTATGTGGAGCCAGGCATCTGGTTCGGCGACGTGGCGATTTTCGACGGCGACCGACGCACGCACGATGCCTATGCCCATGGGGACACCACCATCCTGTGCGTGGCCAAGGCCGATTTCAAAAAGATTCTTGCAGCACACACGGAGTTTTACGAAGCCATGCTGCGCCTGCATGCGCGGCGCATTCGCCAGCTGTACGGCCTGGTGGAAGACCTCAACACCCTGCCGCTGCGCGCACGGCTGGCCAAGCAGTTGGTGCACTTGGTTCGCAGCTACGGCATTCCCAGCCTGTCGGACGGCAGCGAGATGCGCATTGGCCTGCAGCTGGCGCAGGAAGAACTGGCGCAGCTGCTGGGCGCATCGCGCCAGCGGGTGAACCAGGAACTGAAATCCATGGAGCGCGAGGACGCCATCCGCATCGAGCCAGGCGGCCTGGTGGTTCGCGACCGCGAAGCCCTCATGCGCATTGCCGAATCCGACAACTGACTGAATGAACCTCCCCATCTTTCATGAGCAACTTTGATCATTTCGTCGGCACCCGTCCTGTTTCCGATCAGCACGCTTTTGACACAGCCGCGCTGACGCAGTGGCTCACCCAAAATATGAAAGGATTCTCCGGTCCTTTGACCGTGGAGATGTTCAAAGGGGGGCAGTCCAACCCGACCTACAAACTCATCACGCCCGGCACCAGCTATGTAATGCGCGCCAAGCCCGGCCCCGTGGCCAAGCTGCTGCCCTCAGCCCATGCCATCGAGCGTGAATTTGCCGTGATGAGCGGCCTGTATGGCACCAACGTGCCCGTGCCGCGCATGCATGTGCTGTGCGAGGACGAATCGGTAATTGGCCGCGCCTTTTATGTCATGGAGTGCATGCAGGGCCGCGTGCTGTGGGACCAATCCCTGCCCGGCATGACACCTTCTGAGCGCGGCGCCATCTACAACGAGATGAACCGCGTGATTGCCGCGCTGCACACCGTGCAGTTTGCCGACCGGGGACTGGCAGGCTACGGCAAGCCCGGCAACTACTTTGACCGCCAGATTGGCCGCTGGAGCAAGCAATACGTCGCCTCCATCACCCAGCCCATTGAAGAGATGGACCGGCTGATGGAATGGCTGCCCGCGCACATGCCGGCCAGCGCGCGCGATGAAAGCAAAGTCTCCATCGTGCACGGCGACTACCGGCTGGACAACCTCATGTTCCACCCGACCGAGCCCCGCGTGGTGGCCGTGCTCGACTGGGAACTGTCCACCCTGGGCCACCCGCTGGCCGACTTCAGCTACCACTGCATGAGCTGGCACATCCCGGCGGCGCTGGGGCGCGGCATTGCGGGGCAAGACCTGACCGCGCTGGGCATCCCGGATGAAGACAGCTACATCCGCAGCTACTGCGAGCGCACCGGCATCGCCACACCCGAGGCGCTGCGGGCCGACTGGAACTTCTACCTCGCCTACAACATGTTCCGCATCGCGGCCATCTTGCAGGGCATTGCCAAGCGGGTCGAGGCGGGCACCGCCTCCAGCGCACAGGCCAAGGCCTCGGGCGACACCGCCCGGCCCATGGCGCAACTGGCCTGGTCCTTCGCCCAACGGGGCTGATCCCCCACAAAACGACACCCACCAATTTTTCACGGAGACCCCCATGGACTTTGACTACTCCCCCAAGACCAAAGAACTGCAGGCCAAGCTGCTCCAGTTCATGGATGACCACATCTATCCGAACGAGTCCGCGTACAAGGATGAGTTGGCCGCCAACACGGCAGCGGGCAAGCGCTGGTCGGCCCTGAACACCATCGAAAACCTCAAACCCAAAGCCCAGGCCGCGGGCCTTTGGAATCTTTTTCTGCCGGTGGACAGCGCCGCAGCATCAGGCTACGAAGGCGCTGGCCTGACCAACCAGGAGTACGCACCCCTGGCCGAAATCATGGGCCGCGTGCCATGGGCCAGTGAGGTATTCAACTGCTCGGCACCCGACACGGGCAACATGGAAACCATCGCCCGCTATGGCGATGAAACCAACAAGGCCCGCTGGCTCAAGCCCCTGCTGGAGGGCAAGATCCGCTCGGCCTTCGCCATGACCGAGCCCGATGTGGCATCGAGCGACGCGACCAACATCGAGACGCGCATCGAGCGCCAGGGTGATGAATACGTCATCAACGGCCGCAAATGGTGGATTTCCGGCGCAGCCGACCCCCGCTGCGCTGTGTTCGTCACCATGGGCAAGACCGACCCGGACGCCCCCAAGCACTCGCAGCAAAGCATGGTGCTGGTGCCCGCCGACACCCCCGGCATCAAGATCATTCGCCCGCTGAACGTACTGGGCTACGACGATGCCCCACACGGCCACGTCGAGATGACCTTCGACAACGTGCGTGTGCCGGTCAGCAACATCCTGCTGGGCGAGGGCCGAGGTTTCGAAATCGCCCAAGGCCGCCTGGGCCCTGGACGCATCCACCACTGCATGCGCCTGATCGGACTGGCCGAGCGCGCACTGGAGCTGATGTGCAAACGCGCATCGTCGCGCACAGCCTTCGGCAAGACCGTGTCCCAGCAAACAGTGACGCAAGAACGCATTGCCGAGGCCCGCTGCAAGATCGACATGGCCCGCCTGCTCACCCTCAAGGCTGCCTGGCTGATGGACACGGCAGGCAACAAGGTAGCGCGCACCGAAATCGCCATGATCAAGGTGGTTGCCCCCAGCATGGCCTGTCAGGTGATCGACTGGGCCATGCAGGTGCACGGCGGCGGTGGCATGTGCGACGACTTCCCGCTGGCCTACGCCTACGCCGGCGCACGCACGCTGCGCTTTGCCGACGGCCCGGACGAAGTGCACCGCAATGCGATTGCCAAGTGGGAGCTGGGCAAGTACGCAGCGCCAAAGCACGAGGTGCAGCCACCCGTCACGCGCGGCTGCTGAGCGCAAGCGGCCCGCCACGGGGCATCCGATTAGGATTGCCAGCACCATGCGCCCTTTTTGCACCGCCCTGCCCCTGAGCCGCCGCACCATGCTGTGGGGTGCAGGGGCGTGGCTGGCCGGTGCGGCATGGCCGGCGGCGCAGGCGAACCAAACGGTGGACGCAAGCGCTTTGACGCGCGCCTGGACTACGGCCGGCACCAGCCCGAACGCCCGCCAGCTGGTGCACTGGATCGAAGGCACGGGCGACAACCAGGGCCTGCCGTTTGCGGTGGTGGACAAGCTGGCCGCCCGCATCCACGTGTTTTCGGCCCATGCCCAATGGCTGGGCACCGCCCCCGTGCTGCTGGGTGCGGCACGCGGCGACCATTCGGTGCCCGGCATCGGCCAGCGCCCGCTGGCCCAGGTCCGGCCAGAAGAACGCACCACCCCCGCCGGCCGTTTTGTGACCGAGCCGGGTCGCAACCTGCGCGGCGAAGACATCGTGTGGATTGACTACGACGCTGCGGTTTCGCTGCACCGCGTGCGCAGCGTCAGCGCGACAGAGCGGCGCCTGCAGCGCCTGGCCAGCAGCAGCACGCAAGACAAACGCATCAGCTACGGCTGCATTAACGCGCCCGTGGCTTTCTACAACCAGTGGATTGCCCCCTTGTTGGGCCGCTCCAGCGGCGTGGCCTACGTGCTGCCGGACACGGAATCTTTTGCTTCGATATTCATAGCTGCAAGCGCTTATCCATAAAGCGCTAGCGGCCTTTTTACCTCTAAATAGAGCTGCAGCACCGCACTTGTCAAGCGGAGCATGCGCGCAATCCCATGCAAGACGCCATGGCGCGGGCACCAACCGCAAGTCGTGGCGCATGCGTGCAGACCCATGCTGCAAGCGGCGGTAGCCCGCCTGCGCCCGGATGTGCGTGACATCGGCGGCATCGCGCAACCCGCCCACCAGGATCTGCCCATCCAGCGCCGCAAAAGTACGCTGCACATACAGCACAGGGCAGGTGAACACTCAACCGAGGTGCGCATTGCCTCCAGCCACCTGGAATTTCACGACGGGCGCGCTCGAATCTGCGAACGAAACTCCCAGCGCCATCTCGCCGATGCCATGCAGGATGCAGGCGTCGCGGCGCAATTGCACCGGGACATCGCTGCCCTCAAAGCGCACCCAGGTGCCAAAACTGCTCATGTCGGTCAGCACGAAGCCGCTGTTGCGCCAATCGATGCGCGCATGCAGGCGTGAAACACGCGGGTCGTTGATGCACAACCGGGCATCGGTCGCGCGGCCGATATGAACAGGAACGTCGGTCGAGGTGAAGGACAAATCGATTCCGTGCCACGAAAACTGGATCTGCCCCAGGATCGAGTCCACTGGCGCGAAGTTGCTGGCCAGCGTGGCCTGCATGGTCAGCGAGTCGGGCTCTTCGTTCTCGCGCCACTCCACCTGATAGAGCATCTGCATCCCGGCCTTGCCGCGGATCTCCATCATCCCCAGCTTGCGATACCACACCGAGGGCGCGACGCCTGACAGCAGCACGGCGGTTTCCGTGGCCCAGATTTCTGCGGGCCCGGCGCGCTCGCACAATCGAGAGGCCACGTTGACGGCGTCGCCATAGCAGTCGCCATCCACATCCACCACCTCGCCGCTGGCCACGCCCACCCGGATGCCCATGCGCAGTGGCAGGGGCCATCGGCTCACCCGTTCCTGGTGTCCGCGCAGCATTGCCGCTGCGGCAGAGACGGCACTGGCCGCATCGCCAAAAATGCCCAGCACGCCATCTCCGAGGTTTTTGACGATGCGACCGTGGTGGGCCGCGATGGTGCCACCGATCCAATGGGTGACCTGGGTGACGGCATCGGTGGCGCGCTCATTGCCCAGGGTTTCATACAACGACGCGCTGCCTGAAATATCCGCAAACACGACCGTTGATAAAACACTCATGGACACAAGCCTTTCATTGCATTACCCGAACCAGTCTAGTGCATGCTGCGCGCCAGCGCACGCCCTAAATGGCATTGCGCGGTGTGCGCCGTTCGCGCACACGGGGTCAACGCCCATCGTGCGTTACCCCGCTATCGGCACGCAACAAAAAAAGACGGCGGTGTGTTGTCTTTATGCAAAAAAAGGAGCACGCCCCTTGTGCTCCGCCTTGCTCCCGCGTAACTTGACCCCTCCTGCCACTCGCAAACAAGCCTGCCAAATCTTCATGCGCTGGACCAAACCCAATCTTCGCAGCAGCCTGCACGGCCTTCTGGGCCGCGATGCACCGGCGTCGACTGCATGGGTGCACAACCAGGGCCTCGAAGAAGTCCGTTACGCGATGATCCAGTGCCTGGTGGGCCTCAGTGGCAGTGAAGTCGCCCGCATGAACATGCGGCTGCGCTACGCCAGCGACATCGAAGCCCTGTGGTATCTGCGCACTGATTTGCGCACCCTGCTGATTCCGCTGCGGGGTGAGGCCCTTGCCAATGCCACGCTGGCCCAGCTGACACCGCTATTTCAGGGGCAGCTGCCACGCGCGCTGGGCGGTGCATCGCAGCCTGCTAACCATTGATTTGCGATCAGTGCTGGTGGCCCCAGTACAGCAGCGCATCGCGGTCTTCCACCGAAAGCGACACCTTCGCCCCCACCGGCAACACCACCTTGGTCTGCACATGCCCGAAGGGCAGGTTGGTCAACACGGGCGCCTTGATCTGGCTGCGCAGCCAGTCCACCACGGATTGCAGCTTGAAGCCCTTGTCGTGGGGCGCCAGCTTGTAGTTGGTGAACTGGCCCAGCACCACTGCTTTTTGCTGCGCCAGGATGCCGGCGTGCAGCAACTGCGTGAGCATGCGTTCGATGCGGTACGGGTGCTCGCCCACGTCTTCCACAAACAATATTCCGCCCCGCACCGTCGGCAAATAGGGCGTGCCCACCAGGCCGGTCAGCACGGCCAGGTTGCCGCCCCAGAGGGTGGCGCTCTTCACATACACATCGGGCACGGCGGGCTTGCCGTCGGCCTGCGGTTTTTCTTTCGCCATGCGCCAGCCGGCGCCCTCGCCGTGGCCCGTCAGCAGGTCATCAAAGCAGGCCAGCATGATGTCGTCGGGCTCGCCCTCAACGCCAAAGTCACCGATCAACCCGGGGCCGGCCCAGGTCACGGCACCGGTCTGCGCCAGCACGGCACTTTGGAACGCCGTGAAATCGCTCAGGCCGACGAACTTCATGCCGCCGTCGATGGCCTTGGCCACCGCCTTGTAGCGAATGCCCGGCAGGATGCGCGTGAGGCCGTAGGCCCCGCGCGTGATGAGCGCCACATCCGCCCCGCTGGCTGCCGCGCGGTGAATGGCGGCCAGGCGCGTGGCGTCGTCGCCGGCAAAGCGCGTGTGCACCGCCTGGGCGTCGGGGTCCACTTCCACTTCATGGCCCATGGCTTTGAGGCGTGCAATGGCGCGCTTGAAGGCGGCCTTGTCGCGGATGGAGCCGGCGGGCGAGTAGATGTAGATGTGCTTGGGGCCGTGGTAGTGGCCGTGGCAGTCTTCGGTGCTGTGGTCGTGCGAGATGGACAAGATGGTATGCGTTGTTGAGGTCAATGGCCAAAGTATTGCATGGCCCGCGCGACAAGCTGCTGGGCCGCTTCGGGACGATCAAGATCAAAAGCCCCCCAATGCGGCCCCGCCACCGCGCTGGAGCCCAGGCGCTCAAATGCACGCGGTC
>LNAQ01000217.1_pt1 | contig 12888 bp, 11 predicted proteins | sample 602591 | NCBI WGS metagenome assembly LNAQ01 (sample SAMN02440304, study PRJNA202911) | soil metagenome | biome: Subtropical and temperate rainforests or woodlands; isolation source: soil samples (1 kg each in a 20% v/v slurry with milli Q water) were... ... | reverse complement strand
GCGAGGCGGTCCTGGAGCGCGGTGCCCGCGCCGACCGGCGCGTTGCCGGCCAGGGCATCGGCCTTGCCGTGGTGCGCGACATCGCCATCGCCTACGGCGGCAGCCTCGACATCGACGACTCGCCGCGCCTGGGCGGGGCGCGGGTCACGGTGCGTCTGCCAGCCGGCTGACTGATCGACGCCCGATCCGTCGTGGGAGCGCCGCACAAATCCCTGCTGGATTTCTCGGCGCCCGCCCTCGGAAAGGCGGGCTTTTCCGAGGGCTTGTAACGCTCAGCGGAGCGCTGAATATTTCATCATGTACCCCACGGCCGGCAAGCCGGGAAAGTGAGTCTTTAAATACCCCACGTTACCTGGCAGCCAAACCACGTTACCTGGCAGCCAAACAAAGTTGCTCGGAAATCTTCTGGCCCGCGGCGACGATCAACGGAATGGTGCGCTGCACCCGTTCCTGCGAAAAACGCACCGATGGTGCTGACAGGCTGAGTGCGGCAGCCACGCCGCCGCTGGCGTCCGTAATCGGCACCGCTATGCAGCGCACCCCCACTTCCCGCTCCTCGTTGTCCATTCCATAACCAAGATGCCGAATCTTGATCAGTTCGCGCTCCAGGACGTCAAACGCGGTGATAGTGCCGGGGCTGAAGGCCGGCCATGGGCCGACACCCAGCAAACTGCGGACGCTGGTCAGCGGTAACCACGCCAGCAACACCTTGCCGACGCCGCTGCAATAAGCCGGTGTACGGGCACCCAGGCGCGTGAACATGCGCAGCATTTGCTGGCTTTCGACCTGGGCAATATAGACCGCGTCGGCCTGATCCCGGATGGCCAGGTTCACCGTCTCGCCAACCTCCTGCATCAGTGCCTTCATGACGGGAAGCGCAACGTCATTCAGTTGCAGACGCGGCACGAAGGCGCTGCCGACCTCAAACGCACGCACACCCAGCTGGTATTGGCCTGTTTGCTCGGACTGGGTGGCGAACCCCTGCTTCTGCAACGTATCCAGCAGACGAAACGCGGTACTGGCCGGCAACTTCACCCGCTGCGCCAGGTCGTTCAGGTTGTTATGAGGTGCCTGCGCCAGGGCCTCGAGCAGAGCCAAGCCCCGTTCGAGCGCCCGCACGCTCCCCCTCTGCGCAGCACTGGCACTACGTCGCCGGCCGGCGCGGGACGGCGTTGAAACGGTTTGGATTTCGGCCGTATGGCCATTGTTTTCCATATCGTGCGGTCTCCATCCGCGGACGAGCTGCTGTGAAGTATCGCATCGGCCCGCGCCTTGGTACCGATCCAAAGCTAAGTTTTTCGTCAAATGGAATATTACTTCGCCTATTGACAACAAAACAGTGCGACGTAGAGTTCAGCTCGCTCGTGTCATGAACATGGGCGTACCCCGCAGTTCCCACACACGCCCCCCTACCAAAAGGCCAAACATGAACAAAGTTACAATCCCGACCGTACCGGCAGGCGTCGATCTTCGCGGCGACTGGAAGGCTTCCTATGCCGATGCCCTGAACCCATCGGCCATGCAGTTTGTCGCCGAACTACACCGGCGTTTCGATGCCTCGCGGCTGGAACTACTTGCTGTGCGGGCGCGACGCCAGGAGCAGTTCGACGCAGGCTACCTGCCGGACTTCCCAGCGCAGACGCAGGACCTGCGGGCGGCACAGTGGCAAGCAAACCCCGCGCCAGCCGACTTGCAGAACCGAAAAATCGAGATCACCGGGCCGGTGGAGCGCAAGATGATGATCAACGCGCTCAATTCAGGCGCCAAAGTCTTCATGGCGGACCTCGAGGACGCCAACGCACCCACATGGGACAACTGCCTGCAGGGCCAGGTAAACCTCATGGACGCGGTGCGCAGGACCATCCGCTACCAGCAGGAAGGCGGGCCCGAATACCGCCTCAAGCCAAGCACAGCCACTCTGGTTGTGCGTCCGCGCGGGCTGCATCTGCCTGAGCGCCATTTCTTCGTAGACGGCTCACCGGTTGCAGGCGCGTTGTTCGACTTTGGCCTGTACTGCTTCAACAACGCCCAGGAACTGTTGGCCAGGGACAGCGGGCCCTATTTCTACCTGCCCAAGCTTGAAAGCAACCACGAGGCGGCCTGGTGGAACCAGGTTTTCGACTTCACCGAAGACCGGCTCGGGCTGCCCCGAAGCAGCATTCGGGCAACAGTGCTGATCGAGACCGTCCTGGCGGCGCTGGAGATGGACGAAATCACCTACGCACTGCGCGAACACATCGTGGGCCTGAACGCGGGTCGCTGGGATTACATCTTCAGCATCATCAAGAAGTTCAACAGCCGCGCCGATTTTCTGTTGCCCGACCGCGCACAGGTCACGATGACCGTACCGTTCATGCGTGCCTACACCGAGCTGCTGGTTCAAACGTGCCACCGACGCGGTATTCACGCCATCGGCGGCATGGCCGCGTTCATTCCGAACCGGCGCGACGCCCAAGTCACAGAGCGCGCCCTGGCCGCGGTGCGAGCGGACAAACAGCGCGAGGCCGACGACGGCTTTGACGGTAGCTGGGTGGCACACCCGGATCTGGTTCCGGTCGCGCTGGACGTCTTCGAGACGAAGCTCGGGCCTGCAGACAATCAATTGCGGCGCCAAAGACCCGAGGTTGCCGTCACTGCCCAACAGCTGCTCGACGTCCACGTACCCGGCGCCACCATCACCGACGCAGGGGTGCACAACAACGTCTATGTGTCGCTGCAGTACCTGACCGCCTGGTTGCAAGGCTCCGGCGCGGTGGCCATCAACAACCTGATGGAAGACGCCGCCACAGCAGAAATCGCCCGCGCCCAGCTGTGGCAGTGGATTCATCACGGCGCCTCGACCGACACCCACAACCCCATAACCCTGGCCTCGGTCACCGAACTAGCCGACCGCGCATGCGCGGACCTCGCGCCCACCCTCTCGCCACTAGGGCGCACCGCGCTAAGGCAAGCGCGCACCATTTTTGACCACTTAGTCTTCGACCAATACTTCCACGAGTTCCTCACCCTGCAGGCGTACGACGCATTAACGAACGATAAAAATTAAAAACGATTTCCGTAAAAGTAAGCCTGCGCTTGAGTTTCCGCGCTGCATACCCGGCCGTTGCGACCCGAACCGCCCAGCGGTCGCGGCGGCCGACAACATGGCACACCAAATGCTTAAACCAATATGAAATACATTTTTGAATTGACTTCGGCCTATCCCACCATGCAATCGTTCACGTTACTGACTAGTTCTCGACCAAAACCGGCCTTCGTCCCCGCGTGACATGACACTGCCTTGACCACGTAGCGACTCATACCCATCGACCTCCAGGGAGAACAGCAATGAAGCCAGGTCCGACCGCAACGCCCATTCGTCCGCTAGCCATATGCGCAGTCATGATTGCCGCGTCTTCGTCCGCAAATTCAATCACCCTGGAACTTTCTCCCGAGGTCGAGCTGAACCTCACCGGCTATGCGCGCGGATGGTTCGCCATGAACCTGCAAGACCATCCGGAACTCGGCGCCGACGGCAAACCGGTAGACGGAAAAGGCGACCTCAGCATGGCCCGCTTCAGCACCTTGCTGCAGTTACAAACGCAACTTGGACCAACCAATTGGGTAGCAATCGGACGTTTTTCCCGAGAGGCCAACACGGGCTACTTGGATGATCTGGAGGATGCAGCCGACGCAAAAGGTACGCCAGTGGATCTGCTCGAACACTACGACGCCGACGAACTGCGTGAGCTTTACATGGACGCAAACCTCACGGAGCGCCTCCGCCTGCGTCTTGGCAAGCAACAGGTGGTGTGGGGCGAGACAGACTTCTTTCAAGCCATGGACGTAATCCACGGTTACGACAATAGCATCGTCCAGTTTCAAGCCGAAAACGAAGAGTGGCGAAAGCCCTTGTGGCTAGTCAATCTCGAATACTCCATATTTGAATGGAATGGCTCACTACAGGCGGTGATACGTCCTGGATTAGACAGTGGTTCAGATATGGGAAACACCTATGATCTGTTCGGTGGCCGTTGGGCTGGCCAGCCTAACAAGGGCACCAACACCTTGCGCATCTTTCCCTACAATTTCCATCATGAAAAAGGCGACGAGGATGATCCATCCTACGGTGCGCGCTGGGTCGGCGACATCAGCAACCTGACCTATTCCCTCAACTATTATCACACAATGCAGCAGGAGGCGGTTCTGAATTTCATTGGCAATCCATACGGAAACGCCCCTAAAAACGGACTAGGGGAATTCATTTTCCCCGATGTAGACATTTTTGGCGGAACAGTGAGTGGCCCAATATGGGGCGGAGTCTGGCGTTCTGAGATAGCCTATACCCCGAACAAGCCCTATAACTTTGGCCTGATCGGCACGCCCAATGCCGGTGCCGGCGGCGTGATCGAAAAAGACACGGCTCGCCTCATGCTTGGATATGATCGATCCATACGCTCTATCGGCCCGCAAACCAGCGGTCCCCCGCAGCTCACTTTACAGCTCTTTGATACCTGGATTGTCGACTACGACCGATCCGACCAGATCACCGATTTCACCGCCAGAAAGAAAGAGCATTCCATCGTAGGAACGGCGCTATTTTCCATGAATTTTCGCCATGATTCCCTATCGCCTTCACTGGTCTTGATTCATGACGTAAGCTATGGTGGAGGGGTGGTTATCCCCGGAATCGAATACAAGCCCGGCAACCATTGGCGCATCAAGGGCGAAACGTATTTATTTTACAAAAGTCAGGACACGTGCTCAACATCGCCCTCGGGAAAGGGGCTGGGTTGCACGCACACCTTTGGCACGTTTGACAACAACAACCAGCTGGTCGCAAGAGTGACATATCAATTCTAGCCAACACACACGCAAAGCGAACCACCGAACCTCACTGACTTGGAGTTTTATATCTCATGAAAACGATATGGCCGTCTCTCCGCACCACCACTTCATTGGCCCTAGCCATGATTGGCATGAGCTCAGCGACAGCTAATGCCAAAGAGTTACCCCCAGGATTCGTTATCGAATCCAGCAACATTGACGCCGTTTGGGAGGATACATTTGAAGGCCATAAAATCAAGGACTTGCTCACCGGACAAATGGCGATGTGGGTTCGTGACCACGGCCTCAAAATGCCATTGCGTCGTCATGAAACTATTGAGCTGGACCCAAGATACATAGCAGCAACCAATCAGAATTCCGGGAAGGCGATCTTTGACCCTGCTTCGAAAACCGTGACTGGGCATGTGGCCGGCATTCCATTTCCAACCGTGGACATGACTGACCCCAACGCGGCATATAAACTGATCTGGAATCACCGACTTGCGAACCCAGTCATTCCAGATGTCTGGATCGCCGATGCGCCAATCGCCATTACCGCAAAAAAAGATGGCGTAATCAGGAGCTTGCGTGGAAGCAACTATCGTTTTCGCATGAGCGGCCGTTATACAGGCACCGATTCCAAATTGGGCAGCGGGCTGGAGCACATTCGATTGGTACTAGCCCTTAGCAAGCCGTACGACGTTGCCGGCATAGGTAATTTCCAAATGCAATATGCGGATGGGCGCCCAGACGATGTTTGGGTGTACGTAAAATCCCTTCGGCGAGTGCGTCGAGTGTCCGGTAGTGGCGTATGGATGGATCCTCAGCCGCAAATGGACCTGCTTAACGATGACAATCAGGGGATTGACGCATGGCCATTGTGGTATAAGGATTTTAAGTTGATCGAAAAACGCTGGCTTCTTGCCGTAATGCATGCGCCCGACCCCAATCTGCCACACGAACTCAAAGATCGGCTCGACATGCAACCACCCTATTGGAACCCGATCAACGTCGAGTGGGAGCCCCGGGAAGTTTATGTGATCGAAGCAACTCCTCCCGCCGAGCACCCGTACGGCAAAAAAACTCTTTATATGGAAACGAGCTTTCCAACTTTCGTTCTGTCCGAAATTTATGACAAGAAGGGGCAATTCTGGAGAATTTGGCGGCAATCCTATGCGCCAATTAAAAGCGTTGACGGATATCCGGGATTGGGCTTTACTCACACTCAGGCAATTGATTTTCAGTTTGAGAGGGCCACCTATATTGATTCGCAGAATTATAAAATTAACGACCCCACCTTAAAAGAAGAAAATTTTAGTGCAAATATTCTGTCTACATTCGCAGCTGGGAAAGATGGCATGAACTAGACCCGCGCAATGTCGATCACATCGGTCTTATTGACTCTACCGAAGGAGATTTATCATGAATAAATTGGCCGATCATGTCTGGGCTCGCACCTTCCCGAACTTGGGGACAGACCCCGTTCCAGTTGATCCCTGCATTTCCGATGAATATTTTCATCGCGAGAAAGAAAAGTTGTTCAAGCGTGTGTGGTTAAAGGTTGGTCGCATAGAGGAATTCAGTGGACCTGGCTCATGGAAGCTCAAGCCGATGCCCATCTGGGACACAACCATCATTCTTGTGCGTGGAAACGATAACCGAATCAGGGGGTTTCACAATACCTGCTCGCATCGTGGTAACCGCGTGATATGGGCGGAAGAAGGCCGCGGCCGCAGCCGCAGCTTTTTCTGCCACTTTCACGGTTGGACCTACGACACCCAGGGTCAGTTGACCGATGTGCCGCAGGAGGAAGAGTTTTTTGACAGCTTCAAGCGCTGCGACAACGGCTTGACACCGGTAGCGGTGCAGGTCTGGGAGGGCTTTGTATTCGCCCACCTTGATCCGCAGCCGCCTCAGTCGCTTGAGGATTTTCTGGGCGAGGCCGGCACACGCTACAGTGGCTTTCCGTTTGGCGAAATGACTGCTGTCTACAGCTACCGCACAGTCCTGAACTGCAACTGGAAGGTGGCGCAGGATGCCTTTTCGGAGGCCTATCACGTGTCCACCATTCACGCTGGCTCGTTCCCGGACGGCTTCGCGGCCAAGATCTGGGACGTCGAGCTGTTCGGCCCTCATCGCAGCAGCGCCATATACATGACCGAGAAAGGCCCCAAACCGACGCCGGTCGCTAGTCTTGCCCATCGCCTAGGCACGTCTTCCATCGCCAAGCCCGGCGCACGGACCGAGTTGCCGCCGCGAATCAATCCGCGCCGCGACCCGACATTTGCGTTCGACTTGGCCGTGTTGTTTCCAAATTTTCTGGTCCACGTCATGGATGGCCTGTATTTCACGCACCAGTTCGAGCCGATCGCGGTCGACAAGACGCTGTGGGAGGGAATCCAGTATTTCCGTCCCCCGCAAAACGCCGGCGAACGCTTCAGCCACGAGTATGGGCAGGTGTTGCAACGCAATGCCTGGCTGGAGGACACCGCCACGATGGAAGCCACGCATGCCGCATTGAAGTCCGGCGCCAAAAAATTCATGCATCTGCAGGACCATGAAATTCTAATTCGCCACGGCTACAAGGCCGTTGATGATTACGTCAACGGCTAGAGGCCTACACGCGCGTTTGCGGAACCAAAGGAGTGATTCTCATGACCGAAAGCGTACTGCCAGAAGCTTTTTCCGAACTCGAATGCTGGGTGGAGCGCTGGGCGCTCGATACCCAGAACGCTCGCGAGGCTGCAAGGCGCGCCAGCAGCAGTGCCGACCTGCAGGCGTTTTACGACGCCATGGTCGGCCAGATGGAAGCCATCATCGCGCACCTGAACACCTTCCCGCTGGGGGACATGCCGCCGCCGCAGGCGCGGCTGCTCTATCTGACTTTGTCGCTGGCCGAAGTGGCACCTCATGTAGAGCTATATCGTGGCAACCCCAGGGTGCCATACAGTTTCGAGGAGGAACGCTTCGTCGCAGACCATGGGGCCGTGCCCAACTACCTCGGCAATATCTACGCCAGTGCATGAGGGGCCGCCCATGGAACAGCAACTGGCGGCCTTGGCCGCGCAACTGCGGCAGCTGCAGGATATGGAGGCCATCCGCGGCCTGATCGGTCGCTACGCCATCGGCGCTGACCGCAAGAACGACCCGACCATCATGGGACCCCTGTTTGCTGAAGACGGCGTGTGGGAATGTGAGGGCTTTGGCCGTTTCGAAGGCCGCGAGACGATAGCCAAGGCCCTGTCCGAAACCGCACAAAAGCAGATTCTGTGGACAATGCACTACATGGTCTCACCAACCGTTGATCTTGATGGCGACTGCGCGCGGGGCAGCTGGTACCTGTGGGAAACCGCCACGGTGGCCAGCACCGGTAGCGAGCCGACTTCGGTTTGGTGTGGTGGCACTTACGATGCCACCTTCACCCGCCGCGACGAGCGCTGGTACTTCCATCATGTACGCCTGAATGTTCGACTTGCGACGCCGTTCGACCAGCCGTGGGGTCTTAATCCGCGAACCGGGCTTTGACCAAATTACGCATGTAAATCATCGTGTGCTGATCCGAGCACCGCTAATTCAAGGGAGACGATATGTCCGACCTACGTTTCGGTATTTATTGCGAAATGCAAACCGCGCCCGAAAAGCCCCACGCCGATCTGATCTGGGAGGTTTTTCGTTTGATGGAGCACGCCGATAGCCTAGGCTACTCGGTATTCAGCTTGATCGAGCACCACTGTTTTCCGAGCTTTGGCATTTCCGCCAATCCATTGGCGATGTTCAGCGCGGCCGCACAGCGCACGCGGCAACTGCGCTTTCGGACTCTGTGTCATACCTTGCCATTGCACAACCCAATCGTGCTGGCGGGCGAAATAGCAGAAGCAGACATTCTCACCGACGGCCGTCTTGAAATTGGCGTTGGTCGGGGACATGGCTGGCTCTACGAGCCGCTCAGCATTCCCATGGAAGAAAGTCAGCAGCGTTACCGGGAATCACTGGACATTTTGCACCTGGCGTGGAGCGAGGAACGCTTCAGCTACCACGGCAACTATTACAACGTGGATAACGTGTCCGTGGTTCCGAAGCCCTTGCAGCGGCCCTATCCAAAAATTTATATGACCGGCACCAGCGGCCAGGCTTTCACGCAGGCGGCCGAGCGTGGTTGGGGTATCTGCTGCGGCGGGCCAGCGCCATTCGAGGTATTTGAGTCCAGTATTGAAACTTACCGCAAGGCCTGCGTGCAGTATGGCACCCAGCCCGACTTCGGCTATATACGCGGCGTATTCCTTGCCGATGACGAGAATACCGCGCATCGTGAAGCGCGCGATGCCATCCTGAATTTCTACGAATTCAACATCCGTCCGCACGATTCGCTGCTCGGAGACGAAGCCCTCAAGGAGCGGCTCAAAAACAGCGGGTATGGCTTTTATGCCAGTGATCTGCTGCAGGGCATGCGTCATTTCAGCTACGAGGAACTCCTGGAGCGCGAAATGGTCTGGGTCGGTACGCCCGCCCAGATCACCCGCAAGCTCGAGGACTTCCATGCCAAGGTGAAGTTCAACGAGTTCAATATCGTCAGCCATTATGGCGACATCGCACCCTGGAAGGCGTATCGCACGCAGGAACTGTTCGCACGGTCAGTAATGCCAGCCTTCCTCTGATATCGAGACGAAGAGTCCTTTTGGCGCCCTCCCGGCGGGAAACAATGCCCGCCCGAAGGGTCATTCACCGAACGTCGTTATTCGTAGTTTCGTAGTGGGGAATCCGTGAATCAAACCAAACCTGTACGCTGGGGTATTCTGGGCTGCGGCTGGATAAGCAGCGACGCGATCGCTCCTGCGCTGGCTGCGCTGCCGGGCGCGCGCTTGCACAGTGCCTGCAGCCGCGATGCGGAACGCGCTGCGCGTTTTTGTGCGCCTTACGAGGCCCGACCTTATTCTGATTTGCAGCAGTTTCTTGCCGATCCGGAACTCGACGCGGTATTCATTGCAACCCCCAACGACAGGCACGTGGCTGACGTGCTGGCCTGCGCCGCCGCCGGCAAACATGTGCTGTGCGACAAGCCGCTCGCTCCCACCGCAGCGGACGCGCAGCGCGTGCTGCAGGCATGCCAGGAGGCGGGCGTCAAGCTCGGGGTGGGCTACCAGATGCGTTTCAACCCGGTGCATCAGGAAATGGCCCGCCGAATCGCCACTGGCGAACTGGGGCGGATTGCCTACGCGCATGTCCAAGCGTGTTTCCGCTATCCATTTCCACCGTCCGAATGGCGCCGTCACCTGTCCACCGCCGGCGGTGGCTGGGCCACCGCGGACTTGGGCACGCACCTGGTCGATTTGCTGCTGTGGCTGCTGGGCCCCGTGTCCCGGGTGCAGGCGCAGATGGATAACGGCGCGTATGGCTACGAAACCGAAGATACCTGCTCGGCGGTTCTGCACTTTGCCTGCGGTACGCTGGCCACGCTGACCTGCTCTACCGCCGTCACCGCCCCGCGCAGCGAACTTGCTTTTTACGGAGAACAGGGCTGCGTGGTGGGCGAGAACACCATCGGCATCGGCACCTGGGGCCGGCTGCTTGCCGGCGGCGACCAGGGCCTAACTGAGTGCCCGCTCGAACTGCCCGCCGCCGGTCCCTATCACTTGGAATTAGCCGCTTTCAGCGAGGCTCTGAGAGCCGGCACCGAGCCGCCGGTGCCTGGCGGGGCCGGGCTCGCCGCCGCGCGGGTGATCGACGCCATTCGCCAGTCAGCCCGCGAAGGTCGCCGACTGAGCCTCGACCAGACGCCATGACCATGTGGCACACCCAAGGCATCGCCGAGCTCGGCCGGGCGATGGTGGATGGCCGGCTGAGCGCGAGTGAACTGACACAGCACTTCCTGGACCGCATCGGCGCGCTGAATCACGCCGGACCGGCGCTGAACGCCGTGCGGGAGGTCAACCCGCAGGCGCTGGACACCGCCCGCAGCCTGGACGACGAGCGGCGCGCCGGCCTGGTGCGCGGCCCACTGCACGGTATTCCGGTTTTGCTCAAGGACAACATCGCCACCGGCGACGGCATGGCCTGCACGGCCGGCTCGCTGGCCCTGGCCGATCTGCGGCCACGTCAGGATGCCGAGCTGGTGCGCCGCCTGCGGGTGGCGGGCGCGGTAATTCTGGGCAAATGCAACATGACCGAGTTCGCTGACTATCTGGGCGACGTGATGCCGTCCGAGTTCAGTTCCGCCGGTGGCGTGGTGCGCCATCCTTACGGCAAGCGTTACGACCGCGGCGGCGGCTCCAGCGTCGGGCCGGCCTGCGCGGTGGCAGCCGGGCTGTGTGTCGCAGCCATCGGCAGCGAGACGCAGAACTCCATCCAGACGCCGGCCAGCCAGTCCGGCGTGGTGGGTCTCAAACCCACCGTTGGTCTGGTCAGTCGCACAGGCGTTGTGCCGCTCGCCATCAGTCAGGATACGGCAGGGCCACTCACCCGCAGCGTCGCGGACGCGGCACTGCTGCTGTCGGCCCTGGCCGGCGTCGACTTGGCCGACAGCCTCACCTTGAGTGCGGCGCCGCACATTCAAGCCGATTACGCACGATTCCTTGATTCGCATGCGCTGCGTGGGGCACGCATCGGCGTGCCTCGACAGATCTATTTCGGCCGACCCGGTCAGGAAGCGGCCGAGAAAGTTATCGAAGAGGCCATCGCCAACATGCGCGCGGCCGGGGCCATCATCGTCGATCCGGCCGATGTGCCCACCGCTCAGGAGGTCGCCCGCCTTCGCTCCAGCGTGTTCGCCCGCGAGTTCAAGGTCGGCCTGAATGCCTTTTTGGCGGCCCAGGGCGATGCAGCACCTGTCAGCACGCTGGCCGACATCATCGCCTTCAATGCCGCGCATCCAGGCCAGTGCCTCGCCTACGGTCAGGCACTGGCGGAGAACGCCGAGCGCACCAATGGCCTCGATGACCCCGCGTACCACACCGACCGCCTACGGGATATCACGCTCACACGCGAGCTCGGCATCGACGCCGTGTGCCGGCAGTACCGGCTGGATGCGCTGGTCACGCCCGGTGGGACCGGGGCCAAGCTAACCGGCAAGGCCGGTTACCCGGCCATTACCGTGCCGGCCGGTTTTACCGGCGACGGCAGTCCGGTGGGGTTGAGCTTCATCGGCCCAGCCTTCAGCGAGTCGCGCCTGATCGCACTGGCATTTGCGTTCGAGCAGGCGACCGGCGCCTTTCACGCTCCGGTGTTTGCTTCCTAGACCATACCGCCAAGGAGTAACGATGGAACACGTACTTCAGGATTTGCGTCGCAGCGCCCGCGGGCGCGCCCAGGATGCAATTGCGAGCGGGGACCTTACCGCTGTTGCTACGGCTGTCGAGGACGTTTGGCAGGAGAGTCGACCCATTCATGACCTGTATGGGGATATCTGCGCGTCGCTGCTGGACTACGTGGCCCAGGAGTTGGGTGAAACGGCAGTGGAGACGGCATGGCGCCACGTGGGCGAGGCTCTGTGGCGTCCGTTACTGGCCTCATTGAGCGGAAAACCTATCGAGTACGCCCTGCGGGCCATGGGTGTATTCCTGCACTCCCACGGTTACGAGTTCGACTGTGTGGAATCAGAAGATCGCTACGAATTCCGGCTGCTTCACTGCCCATCCGGTGGGCGCATGCTTGAAGAAGGCAAGCGCGTAGGCGACACCCGTCATCCGCTGAATTTTGGCGTAAGCCAGCAGCCTCACGCCTGGTCTTTTGACCAGACCGGCGTGCTTTATTACTGCGCTCACACCAAGCTATGGATGGACCTGCTCCCCAAGGAATGGGGAACACCGTTGATGTCGGCGCAGTACGGCGAATTCGACAGCGCCGGCAAGGTAGTTGGGGGGAAACCCTGCATCATTACCCTGTGGAAAGCGCAGTTCCCACATTGATCGCAAGCCTGGGACCCGTTGCCCGTGAATGCACTGCTCATCATCGACATGCAGAACGATTTCGTGCTGCCCGGCAGCCCGGTGACGGTGGCGGGGGCGCTCGCCACGGTGCCGACCATTCGCCGCCTGCTCGACGCGTTTCGCGCGCGAAGTTGGCCGGTGCTGCACATCACCCGTGCCT
>LNAQ01000216.1_pt1 | contig 12891 bp, 11 predicted proteins | sample 602591 | NCBI WGS metagenome assembly LNAQ01 (sample SAMN02440304, study PRJNA202911) | soil metagenome | biome: Subtropical and temperate rainforests or woodlands; isolation source: soil samples (1 kg each in a 20% v/v slurry with milli Q water) were... ... | reverse complement strand
TACAGTCACTCTCGGTCGCGGGAGGCTCTATTTGGTGGGGTAACGCGGTCATTGCTGCAGACGGCTGCGATTCCCTTGTTCATTGCGCATTAGGCGCGAAAAAAGCTGCTGCGGATAAAGCGAGACGCGCCGACTTCGCCAATCCGACACGTGAGGTTGTTCGCGAACCGACAGCAAAGATGGCCCACCGTGATGCCAGCGAAAAACATCTACCTGGTTGCTCCGCGATAAAGCGCATTCTTTTGTTCCGCCCGATTCACATGACACGATCACCGCGACGCCGGTGGGCGTTGCCGTGTGCGAACGCGGATGGCGCGTAACCGGTATGAGCTCCCACGTCTGCGGTGATCAGCGGGCGCGTGGGTAGCGGATCGGCATCCAGTATTGGCGCATGGCCTCAACGGCCGCTGGAATATCGGCGTGGGCGTTACGCAGAAAGTCCGCGATATCGCGGCAGCTTCGTGACAGTCCGAGCATCGGCTGCCCCTGATCGTCGCGACAGTGCAGCAGGATGGGCAGCAGCAGACCGTGATTGACATTGCCGGTGTCGAGCAACGGCGCCCATGCCGACAGCTTGAGCCGCATCGCGGCGTAGAAACCCTGACACCAGGGTCGCGGATCGACGTCGCCGTGGGGGTTGCGCAGGTGCATCGGCTCGAACTGGCGAAGCGTCGTCGAAAGAATCTGGCTGATCTCGTTATGGCGCAGCGCGACGGCGGAAATCGCCGCGAACTCCGGGGTGCCGCCGTGGTTGAAGGCATCGGCATCGATGGCGAGCAGCGGGCAGATCCAGTCGAGCGGGCTCATCGAGAGCGGTCCGGCCACGATCGCGGCGACGTAGCCGTCGAGCATGGGAATGCTGGTGGCGACAGGATGCTGATCAACGATTCGATCAGCTTGACGCTGAATTTTTGGATCGCCCTGGCGGTCGCGCCCGTGATCGTTGCGATTGTCGGGGCGGCGATCGAACGCTACGGCTTGCGCCACATCCATAGATACGGCCACGCCGCAGAGCTATTGTTCACTTTCGGGCTGTCCTACATCGTGGTGGAGTTGGTCCAGGTGACGTGGGGACGAGCCGCTGTACGGTATTCGATACCGGCAGAACTGGACGGTCCGCTGTTCACACTCTACGGCACTTCATTCCCGATCTATCGCGGCTTCATGATGCTCGTTGCGTTGCTCATGATGTTGTCGATCTATCTCGCGTTGACCAGAACGCGCGTCGGTCTCGTCGTTCAGGCCGCCCTGACACACCCCGGCATGGTCGAGGCGCTCGGACATAACATCCCGCGCGTGTTCACGTTGGTGTTTGCAGGAGGTTGCGGGTTGGCGGCACTCGCCGGCGTGATCGGCGGCAATGCTTTCGTCACCGAGCCCGGCATGGCCGCCACTGTCGGTAGCATCATTTTCGTCGTTGTCGTCGTAGGCGGATTGGGATCTCTCGTCGGCGCGCTGAGCGCCTCGCTTCTGATCGGAATGGTCCAGACTTTTGCGGTGTCGCTGGACTATTCGGTCGTCACCCTATTAGCTGCGCTTAGCATCGACGGGACCGCACTGCGAAGCTCTGTGCTGCGTATAACGATTGCGCAGATGGCGCCGATGTTGCCGTATATGCTGCTGGTGCTGGTCCTGATTTTCCGTCCCAAAGGCCTGATGGGCACGAGGGAAGGATGAAGCCGGCAACAGCCCGCCGCTCGGAAGCAGTCTCCGCTATGTCACGAACAATGCTCACGCGTTCGTTGCCGTGGCTTCTGTTCGCGTTAGGTCTGATCGTCGCTCCTCTGATCTTCAGCGAGGGAGCATCGCTATCCATTCTGTCCCAACTGTGCACGATGATGCTGCTCGGACTTTCCTTTAATATGTTGCTTGGCCAAGGCGGGATGCTATCATTTGGACACGCTGTTTATTCCGGACTCGGCGCCTACTTCGCCGCACATGCGATCAAGTTGGCGGGTGCCGGCGTGCTTCCAGTTCCGATATCGCTCGTGCCCTTGCTGGGCGGTCTGGCGGGCATGTTCTTTGGAATATTGTTTGGATATGTGACGACCAAAACATCCGGAACCACCTTCGCGATGATTACGCTGGGGATCGGAGAGCTGGTATCTGCATGCGCGCTGATGATGCCCGAATTCTTCGGTGGCGAAGGAGGCATCTCGTTCAACCGCGTAGTGGGCCGTCCGTTTTACGGCATCAGCTTCGGGCCGCAAATTCAGGTGTATTATCTAATCGCGATTTGGCTATTTATCTGCGCGCTGGCCATTTATGCGTTCACGCTAACCCCGCTGGGGCGAATGACCAATGCCGTACGGGACAATCCCGAGCGGGCCGAGTTTGTCGGGTATGATACCCAGCGCGTGAGATACCTGACACTCATCCTCTCATCCTTCTTTGCCGGAATCGCAGGAGCACTGGGAGCCATCAACTTTGAGATCGTGACCGCGGAGAATGTCAGCACTGCTCGCTCCGGAGCCATCCTGCTTTTCACCTTCGTCGGCGGCGTGGATCATTTTTTCGGCCCGCTGATCGGCGCGGTCTTTGGTGTCTTCTTCACTGAACTGCTTTCGAACTACACGCGGGCGTGGCAGCTTTATCTCGGTATCTTCTTCATCCTGATCGTCATGTACGCTCCCGGTGGCATTTCCAGCCTGCTCATCAAGGGCCTGCATCCGAAGGCGCTCAAGAGAGCCGCTCTCCGGTGGCCGTTAGTGCTCGCAATCTGCGTGAGCGGATTGTTGGCCATGCTCGGCCTCGTATCGCTCATCGAAATGCTCTTCCATCATAATCTGGAATTCGCATCCGGACCGACACTCCGCCTGTTCGGAGTATCCCTAGATACTTCGCTAAGCACTAGCTACATCGTGATAGGGGTTTTGGTTTTCGTCAGCGGATGCGGGCTACGTTGGGCCTGGACTGCATTTCACGATGATGCCGATGAAGCGCAGACCAACGTTGCAGAGATTCCGCTCCGGGAGACTGGATCGTGAGTGAATGCGCAATTGAGTTGAGGGACGTACGCAAGAATTTCGGTAACGCCGAGATTATTCGCGGAGCCAATCTCCAGGTCGGCAAGGAAGAACGTTGCGCAATTATCGGCCCCAACGGCGCAGGCAAATCGACGCTCTTCAATCTCATCACGGGCCGCCTTCCCGCAGGCTCCGGTGAGATCCTGTTGAATGGTTCCAATATCGTGGGATTGAAACCGTTCGACATCTATCGACGGGGCTTGTCTCGCGGCTTTCAGATCACGAACGTATTCCATCGATTGTCGGTTTATGAAAACCTACGCTGCTCGGTGCTGTGGTCACTGGGTTATGGGTACTCTTTCTGGCAGAAATTGAGTGATCTCAAGGACGTCAGTGAGCGGGCCGATACAGTGCTCGAACAAATCGGATTGCGCGATCGGCAGCACACGCCGGCAGGATTGCTAACCTATGCCGAGCAACGCGCGCTGGAAATCGGCATTGCCATCGCCGGCGATGCCGCTGTCATTCTTCTCGACGAACCGACGGCGGGGATGAGCCGCTCCGAAACCGATGCGGCCGTCGAGATGATCCGAAGGATAACCAAGGGCAAGACTCTTCTGGTCGTCGAGCACGATATGAGCGTGGTTTTTGCTTTGGCCGATAAGATCGCAGTCCTTGTCTATGGCGAGATCATTGCGTCCGGCGCACCGAACGACATTCGCAACAATCCGCGGGTGCGGGAAGCCTATCTCGGCGGACATTCTACGGCGGATCATATTGAATGAGTGAGCTGCTCGCATTCAAGAATGTCCACGCCTTTTACGGCAAAAGCCATGTTCTATTCGGCGTGGACATGGTCGTGAACGAAGGCGAGATCGTGAGCCTCTTGGGCCGGAACGGCACGGGCCGCTCTACAACCCTGAAAGCGGTGATGGGGCTTGTCGCCGCAACCGGCTCGATAGAGTTTCACGGCGAGAAGATAATCGGACTGAGAACTTTTGAAATTGCGCGCAAGGGAATCGGCTATGTGCCCGAAGGCCGCGACGTATTTCCGTCCCTGACAGTCGAACAAAATCTCATCCTGGGCGAAAAGCATCGCAAGGGTTTCTCATCGAAAGCGCAGTGGTCATTGGATGACATGTATCGTATTTTTCCGCAGTTGAAGGAACGCCAGCATACACTTGCGGGCGCACTTTCAGGTGGTGAACAGCAAATGCTCACGCTCTGCAGAACGCTTATGGGAAATCCGGATATGATCTTAGTCGATGAGCCCACTGAAGGACTCGCCCCGCGGATCGTTGATCTTGTCGGCGAGTATTTCGTTGAACTAAAAAATAGAGGAATCTCAGTGCTCCTTGTTGAGCAAAAATTGTCTATAGCGATGAAGGTTTCACAACGCGTCTATGTAATGGGCCACGGGTCTATCGTTTTCGAAGGAACCCCAAAGGAGTTGGTCAGCAGCGTGAATGTATGCAAGCAATGGCTAGAGGTTTAGTTTGGAATTTCTGGCGTCGAAGTCTCGGTCAAGAACGCGTGTAAAAGACGGAGCAATAATATCCCTCACTGAAGCGCCCGATTGGTTTGGCTGCGCCGGAGTAAAACTGCGGCAGTTAGAGTCCTTTGCCTGAGTCGGCAGGGGGCGGGGGATGAAGACAGTGGAGCTTTACGCGCGGGTCCGGCACGCCGTTCTGATCGAGGGGATCAGCGCGCGTGCTGCAGCAGACCGGTTCGGCATCAACGCCAGAACGCTCTCGAAGATGCTGAAGTTCTCGGTGCCGCCTGGATACGTGCGCAGGAAGCCGCCGTTCCGACCGAAGCTCGACAAATTCGCCGGTGTTATTGATGCGATTCTGGCGTCCGACAGGGATCGGCGGAAGAAGCAGCGGCATACATCCAAGCGGACCATGCTCGGCCGAGTATCGATGTTCCGATCGCCGGTGTTTTATCGGGCCGCAGCATGAACTTCATGCGGTTATAATTGACGACCAGCTGTCGCGAGACGGAACGCTGTTCGCGCCAGCACAGGATGTCGTCGAGATCGTTGATGCCGGCGACCGGCCGATGCAGGTTGCGCTCGCTCGCCGGCGGCTTGGCAAAACGGACATTGTAGGTCTGCACGAACGCCGGCAGAAATGCGTTCGCAGCCTCCATGGTGCTGATGCCTGCCAGCCGCAGCTCCTCCACCAAGCGGTCCTGCAGCGTGTCCTTGGCCTGGCTGGTATTGGCGCACAGTATCTCGATGTTGAGCTCCGACAAAGCGCGGCCGAACTGGGTCATGCCGTTACCGCTGGCGGCATCTTCCCTCGACACCCGAAAGATCGAATGCTTGTCGGAATAGAACGCAACCGGTTTGCCATGATGCTGCAGATAGCTCTTCAAAGCCTCGAAATAGGCAAACGTGCTCTCGGATGGGACAAAGCGAAGCTCCATCAGTCGACTGGTGGCGTCATCAATGAACACCAGAAGCGTGCAGGGCGCCGCCCGATCTTCGAACCAGCGATGGTCCGAGCCGTCGATCTGGATCAGCTCGCCAAAATGCTCAGGACGATAGCGCGGCTGCTGGATGCGTTTGCGCTCCGCCCGGGGCAGCCAGATCCCGGCCTGCCGCGTCCAGCCGCGCAACGTCTCTCGCGACACGCGCACATCATGGCGCTCGCCCAGCTTCTCGGCGGTGCAGCCGCACCGCCATCGCGGTACCGCTTCAACAACCGATGGGTCTGCCGCAGGGTGACCCGCATTGGATCGGCCGCCGCCAAGGTCGTCAGCCGACGGCCATCGAGCCGCGCCAGTACATCAATGCGATTCAGCTCTCGTTTGCTCATCAGCACCACACCCTTGTAGCGCGACAATCAGGATGAGAATCCGCATTGCGCCGCCTGAAATGTTCCTGAATGCTGGGCGGTTGCCTCACGTAATTTGCTCCCCGGTGGGATGGGACTGCGGGGGCGATAATGAGGCAACTGCGTATTTCGCAAAAACGGGACAGTAATTTCGCTAACTGACGGACAGCAGTTTCGCTAAATCGCGGACAGCGTGGCGGTGGCAGGTTTTGATTGCCTGGTTGTTGAAGTCAGTTGGTATTCGTTTCGCTGTTTTCGACGTCGGTCAAGGGGCGTGCCGCTTTTTTCCTTCGCATGCTGTCGCCTTCGAGGGCGATGCGGTGGGCGTTGTGGATGATCCGATCGAGGATGGCATCTGCGATGGTTGGTTCGCCGATCATGTCGTGCCATTGGGCAACCGGTAGCTGGGCGGTAATCAGGGTGGATTTGCGCCTGTAGCGCTCTTCGAAGATTTCCAGGAGATCGAGGCGCTGCTGGTCATTGAGGGTGTGGGTGCCCCAGTCGTCGAGGATGAGTAACTGGACACGTGCGAGCTTGTCGACAAGACGCGGGAAGCGCCCGTCGAGACGGGCCATGGCGAGGTCTTCGAACAGGCGAGGCATCCGCAAATACAGGACGGAATGATCAAGCCTGGCCGCCTGGCGACCGAAGGCACAGGCCAGCCAGGTTTTACCAGTCCCGGTCAGGCCGGTGATGATGAAGTTCTCATAGGCCTTTAGCCAGGCGCCTTGCGCCAGCTGCAGGGTATTGCGCCGGTCAAGGCCGCGGCGGGATGCGAAGTCGATGTCTTCGATACAGGCATCGACGAAGCGCAGCTTGGCTGCGGCCAACCGATTGGTCAGGCGCCGGTCGGCGCGCATGGCGGCTTCGCGGTCCAGCATCAAGCCGAGCCATTCGTCGCGGCTGAGATCGGTGGCATGGTCCTGTTCGGCCAATTGCCGATAGGCCGCCGCCATTCCGGCAAGACCGAGGACCTGCATCTGGTCGAGAGTTGGGTGGGTCAACATTATGATCTTCCTTTGCTTCATTGATAATAGTCTCCGCCACGGATGTTGCCGTGCGAGGGAGTGGCTTTGACGGGTTCGGCGGCCGGCCTCGCACGGTCGAGTCCGGATTTGAGAATGGCGCTGACGGAGGAGTAATTGATCGCGTTGATGGCCAGAGCACGCTCACAGGCCGCTTCCAGACGATCGCGCTGGTAGCGCCGCGCCAGCGCGATGATCCCCATGGCGGAGCGATATCCCTGCTCGGGATGCGGGCGCTCACGCATCATCCGCTCGACCAGGGTGGCGGCGTTGACCCCGATCCGCGCCGCCATCGTGATCAAGCTCGCCGGCGTCCTGTTGGCGTAACGCTGATGGGCCTTGGGCATGTGCTCGTTCACGGTGATATGGCCGCCGCGCTGAGAGCGGCGTACATGGCTGGCGACACGCGTGTGATCCTGGAAGATCTCGACAGCCCGATAAGTGAGCCGCACGTCCACCCGACGGCCGATCAGCCGGTGCGGCACCGAGTAAAACGTCTTGTCGACTTCGACGTGGTAGTCGGGATGCACCTTGGCGGTCTTCCACTCGGCGTATTCGAATGGCTCGCTCGGCAGCGGCGCCAAGGCTTCGCGCTCGATCTCCTCGAACAGCTGCCGGCGGGATTTACCGATATGGCGCATCGGCCGATCGTTTAGCTCCTCCAGCAAACCGCCGATCACGCTGTTGAGATCGGCCAGGTTGAAGAACCGCCGATGGCGGAGCCTTGCCAAAATCCAGCGCTCGACAATCAGCACCGCGCCTTCAACCTTGCCCTTGTCGCGCGGCTTGCGGCTGCGGGTCGGCAAAATCGTCGTGTCGTAGTGCTCGGCCATGGCAGCAAAGGTTTGATTGAGCGTTGGCTCGAACCACAACGCCTTGACGACCCCGGCCTTTAGATTGTCACAGACGATCGCCTTGGGAATCCCGCCGAAGTACGACAGGGCCCGGGTCTGGCCTTCGATCCAATCTGGTAGTCGCTGACCGAAGCTCGCCATAGCGTAGGTCAGCGACGAGGCCCCGAGCACCGCGACAAATATCTGCGCCTGACGGATCTCGCCGGTTTGTGGATCTATCACCTCCACCGTCGGGCCGGCATAGTCAGTCTGCATCACTGCACCCGCCGCATGGCTGTGACGGAAGGTCGGGTTCGCCCGGCGCTGATGGATCGCGAACTTGTCGCAGAACCAGGTGTAACCATAGCCGTCGGGATGAGCCGTCCGGTATTCCTGCCAAAGCAGCGTCAGCGTCACGCCCTTGCGCTTGAGCTCCTGCGCCACCCGCGGCCACTCAGGTTCACTCAGGTCCTGCGGGGGCCGCCCGACCCGCCGGAACAAGGCCCGCTGTAACGCCGCCTCGCCCTCGTAACCGGCCGGCAGCGGCCAGCTCAGGCCGGCTTCACGCGCCCGTAGCAGGTAGGTGGCAACCGAGGTCTTGCTGATCTGCAGCCGTTCCGAGATCGCCCTTACCGATAGGCCCTGCTCGTATGTCAGCCTCAGGATCGATCGTAGGTCCTTCACGGTGGTCCGTTTCGCTTGCTTCCGTCTCGGCATTGCCCCTCTCAAACTCCAGCTTGAGAGAGAACATTGCCTGAACGGCGCCCCCGAAAACCAACCCTCCGCAACTGTCCGCTATTTAGCGGAATCCCTGTCCCGGATTTACTGAAATCCCTGTCCCCGAATTACCGAAATCCCTGTCCCGGATTTAACGAAACACGCACTGGGGCATGCAGCGGCGACGCGTCAATTCGATGCGGGCCCGATAGCCCCTCGCAGTGACGTAGTTTGAGGCGACGTCACCAATGAGCGTCAACAGCGTGGGACGAAGCTGTTCGTCGGCGGCCTCTACGCCGGCCCGACGGCACAGCCGCTCACCGCAAGGGTGAGCGCAGTCGCGGTCAGCGCGTTGCGCAGCATCGGCGGCCACGCCTCTCTCGCAGGCTTCATTCCGCCGCCTCGTTCGAGGTCGCCACGACCTTCCCTTTGCGCGGGCCGAATCGCTTCATCACGACGACGTAGAAGACAGGCACGAACAGGACCGCGAGGACAGTGGCGGAGATCATGCCGCCGAACACGCCGGTTCCGATCGCATGCTGGGTCTCGGCGCTGGCTCCCCGGGCCAGCATTAGCGGGACGACGCCGAGGGCGAAGGCAAGCGAAGTCATCAGAATCGGTCGCAAGCGGAGCCGGGCAGCCTCGACGACGGCGTCCCCGAATTCGCGCCCCTCCGCACGCAAACTCCTGGCGAACTCGACGATGAGGATTGCGTTCTTGGCCGAGAGTCCGATGATGGTGATCAGCCCGACCTTGAAGAATACATCGTTTTCAAGCCCGCGAATCTGAACAGCGAGGATGGCGCCGAGAACGCCGAGAGGCACGACCAGCATGACCGAAAGCGGGATCGACCAGCTTTCATACAGAGCCGCCAGGACCAGAAACACAACCAGCATCGATAGCGCGAGCAGGATCGGGGCCTGCGAGGTGGAGTCTTTCTCCTGCAGCGACTGCCCGGTCCATTCGACCACGAAGCCGGCCGGAAGCTTTGCGGCCAGCCGCTCCATCTCCGCCATCGCGTCGCCGCTGGAGACACCTGGCGCGGCGTTTCCGGAAATGCGCGCGCTCGGATAGCCGTTGTAACGCACGAGCTGAAGCGGCTCCTCGCCCCACACCGGCGTCACCACCTCCGACAGCGACACCATCCCGCCGGCATTGTTGCGGACGTAGATCTTCAAGACATCGTCGATCTGCATGCGGTTCGGCGCATCCGCCTGCACGATCACCTGCTGCAACCGTCCGGCATTGGGAAAGTCGTTCACATAGGTCGACCCCATCGCCGCGGTCAGCGTGTCGCTGATCATGGTGAAAGGCAAGCCGAGGGCTTCGGCCTTCTGGCGGTCGATCTTCAACCTCACGCTCGGTCCGTTCGGCAGACCTTCGACATAGACGCCGCTGACCAGCCTGCTTTTCGCGGCGAGTTCCAGCAGTTTGGCTTGAGCCGCCATCAATGCGGGGTGGTCGCGATTGGCGCGGTCTTCGAGGCGCAGCGCGAAGCCGTTGGTGGTGCCCAGCGACTCGATCGCCGGCGGTTTCATGCTCATCACCGTACCCTCGGGCACCTTGGCCATTGCCGCGGTGGCGGCGGCGACCTCGTCGCCGACGCTCGTGTTCCGTTCGGCCCAATCCTTGAGACTCGTGAACGCCATCGCCGCGTTCGATCCGGAGCCGGAAAAGCCGAAGCCGATGATCGACGTGTTGCCCGCCACAGCCGCACGCGTCGCGACGTAGGCATCGTATTGCCTGACGATATCGAGGGTTCGTTCGGCCGTCGCATCGGCCGGCAGGGTGAAGCTCGTCATGAAGTTGCCCTGATCCTCCGCCGGGACGAAGGATGACGGCAGCCGCATGTAGCTGTAGCCGAGCACGGCGACGATCAGGGCATAAAGAACCATCATGCGACCGGTCTTGCGTACCAGCGCCGCGACCCAGCCGGCATAGCCTTCCGTCATCCGGTTGAAAGTCCGGTTGAACCAGCCGAAGAAGCCTTTCCTCTCGTGATGGCAGGTGGCGACCGGCTTGAGCAGAGTCGCGCAAAGCGCGGGCGTGAGCGTCAGCGCCAGAAACGCAGAGAACAGGATCGACACCGCCATCGACAGCGTGAACTGCCGATAGATCGCGCCGACCGAGCCGCTCGCCAGTCCCATCGGAATGAACACGGCGGACAGGACGAGGGTGATCCCGATGATCGCGCCGGTGATCTCCTTCATGGCCTTCTGGGTGGCTTCCTTGGGCGGCAGGCCCTCGGTCGCCATGATCCGTTCGACATTCTCGACCACGACGATCGCGTCATCGACGATGATGCCGATCGCCAGCACCATGCCGAACATCGTCAACACGTTGATCGAATAGCCGGCCACCCACATCACGGCGAAGGTTCCGAGCAGCGCGATCGGCGCGACGATGGCCGGGATCAACGTGTATCGGATGTTCTGCAGGAACAACAGCATCACCACAAAGACGAGCGCCATCGCCTCCATCAGCGTATGGATGACTTTCTCGATGGAGATCTTCACGAAGGGGGCGGTATCGAAGGCGACGGCATGGCTCATCCCTTCCGGCATGGCCGGCGCCAGTTCGGCCAAGCGCGCATAGACGGCGGCGGCGGCGCGCACCGCATTGGCACCTGGCGCCAGCTGGATGCCGACGGCCGTAGCCGGCTTGCCGTTTTCGCGGGTCGCAAAGCCCGTGCTCTGCGCGCCGAGTTCGACGCGGGCGACATCGCCCAGAACCAGCTTGGAGCCGTCGCTTTCGGCGCGCAGAACAATCGCCCTGAACTCCTCCGGCGTCTGCAACTGCCCGTATACTGTGAGCGGAATGCTGACCTTCTGTCCCGAGACCGTCGGCTCCGCGCCCACCCGTCCCGGTGCGATCTGGGCGTTCTGCGCCTGGATCGCACCCGTGACCTGGGCCAGCGACAGCGAATAGGACACCAGTTTCGCTGGATCGACCCATATGCGCATCGCCTTTTCAGAACCGAAGGACTGGACACGGCCGACGCCTTCCACGCGCTTCAACTCCTGCACGATGCGCCGCGTCATATAATCCCCGAGCGCGAGTTCGTCGTACGCGCCGTTGCGCGAGTTGAGCGTCACGATCATCAGAAAATCGGAGGCCGCCGATTCAACGGTGACGCCCATGCGCCGAACCGCCTCCGGCAGCCGCGCTTCAATCGCCTTCAGGCGGTTCTGCACGTCGACCTGGGCCAGGTCGGCCGCGGTGCCCGGCTTGAACGTCGCGGTGATGCTGGCGCTGCCGGACGTATCGACGGTCGATTCGAAATAGAGCAGGTTCTTGACGCTCGATAGCTCCCTTTCGATCAGGGTGACGACGCTGTCGTTGATCGTCTGCGGCGTCGCTCCCGTATACGTGGCGTAGATGCTCACGCTGGGCGGCGCAATCGTTGGAAAGCGCGACACCGGAAGCTGGGTGATGGCGATTGCGCCGACCAGTGCGATGAAAATCGCGATGACCCAGGCGAATACGGGACGATCGATGAAGAACTGAGACATGATGCTTTAGCTGTACTCAGTCAGTCGCTGGCGCGGCGGCCGCAGTGAAGGGGACGGCCTCGACGACCGCGTCATTCCTGGTGCGGTCCTGGCCCTGCATCGCCACCGTCTCGCCTGCTTTCAAACCGGACGTCACGACATAACGCCGGTCCACGATCTCGCCGAGCGCGACCGCGCGCCGCGCGGCCCGCTTGCGATCGTCGACGATCACGAGTTGCGGCGCTCCTGCGGGGTCGCGGACCACGGCCTCCTGCGGCACCAGCAACGCATTGTGTCGGACGCCGCGCGGCATTCGGGCGCGGACGTACATGCCCGGCAGCAGAATCCGATCCGGATTTTGAACCTCGACACGAACCGTGACGTTGCCCGTGCCGGGATCGACGCTGATATCGGAGAACAACGCGCGTCCCGCGACCGGATACGCCTTGCCGCTGGCGGCAAGAATTGCCACCGGCACCTTGGATGCGTCGTCGAGCTGTCCCGATCGGGCAGCCTCGCGGATCACGTCAATCTGGGTAGCCGGTTGACGCACATCGACATAGACCCGATCGATCTGCTGGACGATCGCCAGAGGTGTTGTCGAGGACACCGACGCGAGCGCACCTTCGCTCGCCAGGGCCTGCCCGGTTCGTCCCGAGATCGGAGCGCGAACCGTTGCAAACGCAAGATCGAGGTTCCTGCGCTGGAGCGTTGCCTGGGCTTCCGCCACATTCGCCTTGGCCTGCGCGAGATCCGCCGCGGTGTCGTCATAGGCCTCCCGGCTGATCGCATTGGTCGGCACCAATTGCTTCGCGCGGTCATACTTGCCTTGCGATCGGACAACGCCTGCCTCGGCCCGCTGAAGCACTGCGGCCGCACTGGCGACCTCTGCCTTGAACACATCGGAATTGATTTGAAACATCGCCTGGCCGGCCGTGACTTCAGAGCCCTGATCAAACAGACGCTTCTCGAGGATCCCGCCAACCTGCGGCCTGATCTCCGCGGTCCGGAACGCCGCA
>LNAQ01000215.1_pt1 | contig 12903 bp, 12 predicted proteins | sample 602591 | NCBI WGS metagenome assembly LNAQ01 (sample SAMN02440304, study PRJNA202911) | soil metagenome | biome: Subtropical and temperate rainforests or woodlands; isolation source: soil samples (1 kg each in a 20% v/v slurry with milli Q water) were... ... | reverse complement strand
CGCGGCATTTCGACGGATCAATACAATATTTGCCCGGAACCGTCCAATTCCTAGCCGCGGCGGCTCGCGTAGGTTGGTCCCGTCGAGCGCCACAAGGCGTCGGCCAAAATTCGGGGAGGACAACATGGTGTCATCGATCACCCGCCTTGCGGCGGGATTGCTCGCGCTGGCTGGCGCTGCCGCGACTTCGCTGAGTGGAACTGCGCAGGCGCAGACGTCGGTCAAGATCGGCTACGCGATTTCGCGCACTGGCCCCGGGGCTGGCGGCGTCGCGGTGACCACACTGCCGAATTACGAAATGTGGGTGAAGGAGGTCAATGCGGCCGGCGGGCTGAAGCTCGGCGACAAGCGCGTGCCGATCGAGGTTGTCGAATACGATGACCGGTCGAGCGCGGAAGAGGCGGCGCGCGCGCTGGAGCGCCTGATTACCCAGGACAAGGTGGATTTCATTCTGCCGCCGTGGGGCACTGGGCTCAATCTCGCCATCGGTCCGATCCTCAACAAGGCGGGTTACCCGCATCTGGCGGCAACCGCGGTCACCGACCGCGCGCCTGAACTTGCCAAACGCTGGCCCAACAGTTTCTGGCTGCTCGGCACCAGCGCCGGCGCTGCGAACACCCTGGTCGAGCTGCTGGTCAAGCTGCGCGGCGAAGGCAAGATCGGCGACACCGTGGCGATGGTGAGCATCGCCGATGGCTTTGGCATCGACCTGTCGGGTGCCGCGCGTCCGGCGCTGACGAAGGCCAGGTTCAAGCTGGTCTATGACAAGTCCTATCCGGTCGGCACGCAGGATCTCAGCCCGATCATCAACGATGTGAAGGGGCTCAACCCCGACGTCTTCATCGCCTTCAGCTATCCGCCCGATACGCTGGGAATCACCGAGCAGTCGCGCATTGCCGGCTTCAATCCCAAGATCTTCTACACCGGTGTCGGTACGGCGTTTCCGCTCTTCAAGCAGAAGTTCGGCGCCAACGCCGAAGGCGTCATGGGCATCGGCGGCTGGAGCGGCGACAGCCCCGCGATCAAGGACTACCTGGCGCGCCACAAGGCGTCGGCCAAGGGCGCCGAGCCGGATCGCTGGGCCAGCGCGGTGACCTATGCGAGCCTGCAGATGCTGCAGCAGGCCATTGAGCGGGTCGGCAAGATCGACCGCGCCGCGGTGATCAAGGATCTGCAGACCGGGACGTTCGATACCGTGATCGGCAAGGTCAAGATGGAGAACAACATGCCAACCCGCTTCTGGTGGGTCGGGCAGTGGCAGGATGGCGAGTTCTACGGCGTCGGGCCGTCGACCAATGAAGGCGCACGTGCGCCGATCCTGCCCAAGCCGGCATGGAAGGCGATGTGACGGCGCGAACGCGCCGTCCGGTATGAGCCGATGACCAACGCAATCCTGACCGGCCTCGTACTGGGCGGCATGTACGCGCTCATCGCCATGGGGCTGACCCTGCAATATGGCGTGGCGCGGATCATGAACCTGTCCTATGGCGAGTTCCTGATCGCCGCGGCCTTTGCGTCCTACTGGCTGTTCACCGGATGGGCGGTCAATCCGCTGCTCGGCCTGCTGCTCGTCGTTCCCGTCAGCTTCGGCGTGAGCCTCGCGCTGTATCGCGTGCTGCTCACGCCGCTGGTGCGCCGCGCCCGCAACCGCGACGCGCTCGAGGTCGACAGCATTCTGGCGACCTTCGGCATGATGTTCATCGTCCAGGGCATCATGCTGACGCTGTTTGGCGGAGCCTATTTCAGCTATTCGTTCCTCGCCATTCCGATCCACGCGCTCGGCGAAATCCTGGCGCTGAACCGCCTCATCGCCTTCGGGCTGTCCGTGGTCGTTGGCCTCGCTTTGTATCTCGCGCTGACGCGGACCCGGCTGGGTACCGCGATTCGCGCGGTGGCGGTCGACCCGAACGCCGCGCAACTGGTGGCGATCAATGTCGTCCGGACATCGGCGCTGGCCTTCGCGCTGGGCGGCGCGCTGGTCGCCGCCGCCGGCGGGCTGATCAGCATGTTCCTCACCTTCAGCGCCACGTCCGGCGTCGTCTTCACCATGAAGGCGCTGATCGTGGTGGTGATGGGCGGCGTTGGAAACCTGCTCGGCTGCCTGGTGGCCGGTCTGCTGCTCGGACTGAGTGAGGCTCTGGTGGCGACTTTCATCGATCCCGGGCTGACGCTGGCGGTGAATTTCGCGCTGTTCCTCGGCGTGCTGCTGGTCAAGCCGGCGGGCCTGTTCGGCAGGGCGCAGCGATGATGACCCGCTCGGATGTCTCGATCGTCGTCGCTGCGCTGGCCGGCGTTGCTGTTCTGGCGCTCGTGCCGGTGATGGTCGATGCCTATTATCTGTCGCTGGCGATCAGCCTGCTGCAATTCACCGTGCTGGCCACGGCGTGGGGCATGTTCTCCGGTCCGACGCGCTACGTATCGCTGGCAACCACCGCGTTCTTCGGCGTCGGCGCCTATACGGTCGCGGTGCTCGGCGAGGTTCTGGCCTGGCCACTTGTGCTGGCCGTCGCCGCCGTGCTCGGCGCCCTCATGGCGGCGGTCGTCGGCCTGTCGACGCTGCGCCTCAGCGGCGTGCATTTCGTCATCTTCACTTTCGGCCTCGCCGAACTCGTGCGCCAGATCGTCGTCTGGTACGAGGTCAATGTCACTCGCGTGCTGGGGCGCTATGTATTCGTCGATATCACCCAGAAGGACATCTACTGGCAGTTGCTTGGCCTGGCGGTCGCCGTCTTCCTGACCGGCTGGCTGATCGCCCGTTCGCGCCTCGGATTTGCCCTGCGCATCATCGGCGAGGATGAGGTCGTGGCGCGGCACTGCGGCATCAACGTCACCGTCGCCAAGGTGGCGCTGTTCACCATCAGCGCCACCTTCATGACACTGGTGGGCGCGCTGATGTCGCCGCGCTGGACCTATATCGAGCCGTCGATCGCGTTCAATGCGACGATTTCCTTTCAGGTCGTGGTCATGGCGTTGCTGGGCGGCGCGCACCGGCTGTGGGGACCTGTGCTCGGCGCGGTGCCGCTGACGCTGCTGTTCGAGTTCCTGTCGGTCCGCTTCCCGCACACGTCGACGCTGATCATGGGCATCGTCTTCCTGCTGATCGTATATGCGTTGCCCTCCGGCGTGGTGGGTCTGTGGGAGCGCCGCAACGTCTGGCGTCCCGGGCAAGGCGACACGCAAAAGGTGCCGGCATGATGCAACTGGATTCCTCCGGGACCGTGCTGGAGATCGAAGCGCTGACCCGTGCCTTCGGGGGGCTGGTTGCCGTCGATGCGCTCGATCTCACGGTGGTGTCCGGTGAAATCGTCGGGCTGCTCGGGCCGAACGGCTCCGGCAAGACCACCGCGCTTAATCTGGTCTCGGGCGTATTGCGTCCGGACTTTGGGAAGATCCGTTTTGCCGGACAAGCCATCGATGGCATGCCCGCGCACCGCATCGCGCGGCTCGGCCTGGCGCGTACCTTTCAACTGGTCCGCGTTCTCAACGGCATGAATTGCGCCGACAACGTCAAGGCGGGTCTCGCATTTCACAAGCCGCATCTGCCGCGCGCCGAAATCGACGATGCCGCGATCCGGCTTCTTCAGCGCGTCGGGCTGGCGGGGCAGGAGGCGCGACCGGCGTCCCAGTTGACTTATATCGACCGCAAGCGGCTCGAGCTCGCGCGCGCTCTCGCCTTGAAGCCGCGACTGCTGTTGCTGGATGAATGGCTGGCGGGTCTCAATCCGTCGGAATTGCTGATTGGCATCGAATTGATACGTTCGTTGAAACAGGAGGGGCTTTCGATCCTGCTGGTCGAGCACGTCATGGATGCGATCCGATCGCTGTGCGATCGCTGCGTGGTGATGAACAGCGGCCGCAAGATCGCCGAAGGCCGCCCGGACGAGGTGCTGGCTGATCCGGTTGTAGTCGAAGCCTATCTCGGGGTGGCGGCCGATGCTTGAGGTCTCCGCCGTCAGCGTTGCCTATGGCCAGCATCGAGCGCTGAGCGATGCAGCGCTTCGCGTCGGCCGAGGCGATATCGTTGTCATTCTCGGCGCCAACGGCGCGGGCAAGACCTCGCTGATGAAGGCCATCGCCGGAATCGTCCCGTGCCTGCCCGGCAAGAAAGTCAGCCTGTCCGGCCGCGATCTGTCGCGGCTTGCCACGCACGAAATCGTGGAGGCCGGTCTCGCTCTGGTTCCGGAGGGGCGCGGCATATTCGGCGAATTGACGGTCGCCGAGAATTTGCTGCTCGGCGCCAATCCGAAACGCGCGCGGGAGCGCGAGGCGGCGCTGCGGCAACAGGTGCTGTCGCTGTTTCCACGTCTCAACGAGCGGCTGGCGCAAATCGTCCGCACCATGAGCGGTGGCGAGCAGCAGATGGTGGCGATCGGACGCGCGCTGATGTCGAACCCGGACATCCTGCTGCTCGACGAGCCCTCGCTCGGCCTGTCGCCGCTGATGGTCCGCGAACTGTTCGCGGCGCTCAGGCAGGTGCGCGAAACCGGTGTCGGGTTGCTGCTGGTCGAGCAGAACGCCAAGGAAAGTCTAGCGCTTGCCGATCGCGGCTACCTGATCGAGAACGGAAAGATCGTCGGCAGCGGTACCGCCACGCAGCTCAAATCCGATCCGGCCGTGCAGCAGGCCTATCTCGGCTTGGCGCGCGGCGATAGCGGACCTGCAACACAAACACTCAATGGACGCTAACGGGAGAACACGGCCATGAACCAGACCAGCCTGCTGCTCGAGAACAAGGACGTTCAAGCTGTCGATGGCGTGACCTTCGACCGTCTCAATCCGGTGACGGGCGATATCGCAACCCGCGCCGCCGCAGCGCAAATCGCGGATGCGACCCGCGCCGCCGATGCCGCAGCCGCCGCGTTTCCTTCGTGGTCGGCGACCGGCCCCAATCAGCGCCGCGCGATATTGCTGAAGGCTGCCGACGTGCTGGCGAGCAAGGCGCCGAAGTTCATCGAACTGATGGCCGCCGAGACCGGCGCGACCGCGGGCTGGGCGGGCTTCAACGTGCATCTCGCAGCCGGTATGTTGCGCGAGGCGGGGGCAATGACGACACAGATCTCCGGTGAGGTGATTCCATCCGACAAGCCGGGCTGCATTTCGATGGCGATCCGCCAGCCCGCGGGTGTGGTATTGAGCATCGCGCCGTGGAATGCCCCGGTCATTCTCGGCGTCCGTGCGCTGGCGCTGCCGCTCGCGTGCGGCAACACGGTCATCCTCAAGGCCTCGGAAATCTGTCCCGGCACCCATCGGCTGATCGCGGAGTGTCTGCGCGAGGCGGGGCTGCCGCCGGGCGTCCTCAACGTCATCACCAATGCGCCGGAAGATGCGCCGGCGCTGATCGAAACGCTGATCTCGCATCCCGCGGTTCGGCGCATCAACTTCACGGGATCGACGCGCGTCGGGCACATCATCGCTTTGATCGCAGCGAAATACCTCAAGCCGGTTCTGCTCGAACTCGGCGGCAAGGCTCCGCTGATCGTGCTCGACGATGCGGATATCGATGCCGCGGTTGCGGCGGCCGCGTTTGGCGCGTTCATGAACCAGGGCCAGATCTGCATGTCGACCGAGCGCATCGTGGTCGATCAGAAAATCGCCGATACGTTTGTCGCCAAATTCGCCACCAAGGCGGAAACGCTTGTCGCCGGCGATCCACGCAAGGGCGACATGCCGCTTGGCTCGCTGATCGGCACCGATGCCGCCGACCGGATTCAGGGCCTGATCAAGGACGCGATCGGAAAGGGCGCGCGGGTCGTCGCCGGCGGCAAGGTCGAGGGCACGCTGATGTCGGCCACGGTCGTGGACCATGTCACGTCGTCGATGCGGATTTATGGCGAGGAATCGTTTGGGCCGGTCGTGACCATCGTGCGCGTCAATAGTGTCGACGAAGCGGTGCGGATCGCGAACGATACCGAATACGGATTGTCGGCCGCAGTGTTCGGCCGCGACATCGCGCGCGCATTCAACGTCGCCAAACGCATCGAGTCCGGCATCTGCCACGTCAACGGGCCGACGGTGCACGACGAGGCGCAAATGCCGTTTGGCGGCGTGAAGGCGTCGGGCTACGGCCGTTTCGGCGGCAAGGCGGGCATCGCCGAGTTCACCGAACTGCGCTGGATCACCATCGAGACCGCCCCGCAGCATTATCCAATCTAGATATCTGGTTCGGGAGGCGCCATCATGCCACCGTGGGAGCGCCGTTTGACTGCGCACGCGGCCTTGATCCCTGTCAAAACGACCGTCTCGATATTGTGAAATTATGTTCTCGACGCTACAGGAGGTTCCATGTCACGGTTTATCGTTCGGTTCATGAAGGACGTGCTCGGCGAGAACGGCCGGGAAGCGGAAATTTGCCAAAGCTGCCTTGAGGTCGATGCTGCAAGCGAGGCCAATGCGGCGGAACTGGCAAAACTGAAATTCTGCGAAACGGAGCGGCTGCGCGACTGGTCGCTTCATGCCGACAGGATTCAGGTCAGGCAGGCCGATTTTCCGTCCTGAAGGTGCTCATCCCGCGTTCACCAATTGCGCGATCCCCATGCGAGGTCGCGGCTGCGTAGTCTGCCCCGACGGATCGACCATCGCTCATCATTGTTGCGCAGCATGTTATGCAGCGCGGAGCGCGCATTGAGTTGCTTTTCGGGCAGGCATGCAATGATCGCGTTGCGGTCCTGGATACCCTGCTCGTCGACGATCCATACCCTCAGGCTGTCACCGGCGAGCCGCGCCGCGATTCGATCGGGTACGGGATCGATATCGTTCGCCACCATCACATTCATGACGATGCGCCCGCCCGGCGCCAGGCGGGCCCGGATGGCGTTGCACGTATCGACATCGAACTCTTCGTTGAACTGAAAGCCCGGACCGCCGACATCGATGGCGATGCCGTCATAGAGCGTATCATCGTCATAGACGAAGTTTCGGAAATCGGAGACCATGCAGGTCGGGTCATCGGGCAGCCCAAAAAATTTCTGCGCGATCACGAAGCTGACCGGATTGTTATCGACGATCGTCAGTCTCTTTCCGAGACGGACCAGCCTGGTGGCAAGGTTGCCGCCGCCGCATCCCAGCACGAGGATGTTGGCCGCTCGGTATAAAAGCTCGTCCATGAGCTTGACGTAGGTGAACACGCTTTCGCCGTCGGACGTCGCCTGGCTCTGCCTTATGCCCTCTTCGAAATAGATCCGAGTCCCGTCCCATGAACATTCGACGATTTCGATCTCGCCGTTCCTGCCCTGATAGCGCCCCAACAGCCGCACAGCCGACACCATTTTGAGATGATGCATTAAATAGCATGCATTATGCATCGTTTATCATGTAGCGTGCCGGATGCCAACGGCATCCCCGCCGACGCGGCCGTTCTGCGGTTCCTGGACGGGAGCGAGGATTTCGCTGGACCTGATGTTGTATCGCAACCTGCGCCCGGCGGCCGCAACGCCGGTTTGATGTATTGTACTTGCAAATTGATGCTTGAGGCCGGAATTCATGTGGTGTAAATATATAACGCGCAGATTGGGAGAACGACGTTCATGATCACCGCCAATCAACTCAGGGCGGCTCGCGCGCTCCTGAACATCGATCAGCGGCAAACGGCTGACCTCGCAGACCTTTCGGTGCCGACCATTCAACGCATGGAAGCCAGCGACGGCGTCATCCGCGGCAATGTCGATTCTCTCATGAAACTGGTGTCCGCGCTCGAGCGCGCGGGCATCGAGCTGATCAATCCGGGAGTTCCGAGTGTGACCGGCGGCCGGGGCGTGCGGCTTCGGGAGAACGTCACCAAGCCAAAGACGAAGCTGAAGGCGACCCGGCAACCCAAGATATCTTCGCCGCGGGCGCTGGAGCGGGTCCGCTGAACAGCCGTTCGCCGCGGCATTGCGTCGCCTGATCGATCGGGTACCCGAGGCGGTCTTCAAGATGGCGCGGCGGCACTGTCCGCCCGTTCGAGCAGTGCCAGCAGGCCGCGCAGCATGGCCGTCGGTGTCGGCGGACAACCGGGAATGTGGAGGTCGACCGGAACGACCTCCGAGACCCCGCCGACCACCGCATAGCTGCCGGCGAAGCATCCGCCGTCCCTCGCGCAATCTCCGATCGCCACCACCCATTTCGGATTGGGGACCGCCTGACAGGTGCGCTCCAGCGCCTCGCGCATGTTCCTGGTCACGGGCCCGGTCACCATCAACACGTCGGCATGGCGCGGCGAGGCAACGAACCGCAGCCCGAAACGCTCGACGTCGTAATAGGCATTGTTGAGCGCATGGATTTCAAGCTCGCATCCATTGCAGGAGCCGGCATCGACCTCGCGGATCGAAAGACTTCGGCCGAGACGCCGCCGTGCGGCGCGGCCGACCGCGGTGGCGAGTTCGGTCACCGCGGCATCGTCCGGCGACGGCGCCTGCTCGGTGAACGGCCGCCGGAACAGGCTTTGAAAAAGCAGCTTGCGCATCTCGTGCTGTCCTCAGATGCTTTCCTAAGTGGCCCGCCTAAGGTCCTGCCTAAAGGTCCTGGCCCGAATAGGAGCAGTTGAACGATTTGTTGCAAAGCGGGAAGTCCGCGACGATGTTGTCTTCGATGGCGGCTTCCAGCAGCGGCCACTGAAACCACGAGGGGTCGCGCAGGTGACAGCGTTCGACCCGGCCATCCCGCAGGCGCAGCCATACCAGGATGTCGCCGCGGAATCCTTCGACGATCGCCATGCCTTCCCGCACCTCCCGCCGATGCGCCGCATGGGTGCCCGACGGGCCTGCTGGAAGCCGGTCCAATAGCTGGTCGATCAGTGAAAGCGACTGCTCGACTTCGCGGATACGGATCCAGACGCGCGCATTGACGTCACCCTCGTTGAGAACCGGTACCTCGAAGCGCAGACCGTCATATGGCGGATAGGCCAGCGTCCGCCGCGCGTCGAAGGACCGGCCGGACGCGCGGCCCACGTAACCTCCGACGGCATATTGTCGGGCCAGTGCGGGTTTGACCACGCCCGTGGCGACGGTGCGATCCTGCAGCGATGCGGTGTTGTCGTATAGTTCGACCAGGGCCGGGAAGCGCAGGCGGATGTTATCCAGCGTCGCCTGGATGATTTCCGTCCCCGCGTCGTCAATGTCGCGGTTCACGCCACCGGGCACGACGATGTCCCGCATCAATCGATGGCCGAATGCCTTATGGGAGGCGCGCAAGACGCTCTCGCGCAGCACGCTGCAATGCGCGTGCATCAGCGCGAAGGAGGCGTCGTTGCAGATCGCGCCGATATCGCCGAGATGGTTGGCAAGCCGCTCGAGTTCCGCGAGCAGGGCACGCAGCATCACGGCGCGATCGGGCACCACCAGTTCCAGCGCCGCCTCGGCAGCCCGCGAGAATGCATAGGCATAAGCAACCGTGCTGTCGCCCGATACGCGCCCGGCGAGTTTGACGGCCCGCTCGAGATTGGCGCCGGTCATCAGCCCCTCGATGCCCTTGTGGGTATATCCCAGCCGCTGTTCCAGCCGCACCACGGTCTCGCCGCTTGCCGTAAAGCGGAAATGTCCGGGCTCGATAATTCCCGCATGTACCGGCCCGACCGCAATCTGATGCAGGCCATCGCCTTGCGCCGGCAGGAAGCGATACGGCGCTGCCGTCGGCAATGCATCGATGCGATTCCCCAACGGAAAGCGTGCGCCCCAACGTCCGTGATCGAGCCAGGGGCGGGTATCGGGCAAGTCTTCCGCCGACAATCCGAACAGATCGTGGATGGCGCGCTCCAGCCGAAGTGCCGGCGGATGATGCTTGCCGACCGAAGGATAGCTGCGATCGGGGCAATCCAGGCTGACGACTACGATCTCCGCCGTGCTTTCATCCAGGATCGCCATGTGCACCGTCGACGGCTCGCCCCAAAGGCCAAGCAGGCTCCAGCGTCCTTGTGCCAATTCACTGGCCGCGAATTTCCAGACGGAAACATCGACGACCACGCGCGGCCACGGGCCGTGTTGCTCGACCTTGCGGCCTTCCAGGATGAGATCGATCAGCGACGGCATACGCGTTAATCCCTCAACTATCCAAGCAGCCGGGCCACGTGCTGGAACCAGTCGACGAGCGGCGCCGGAAGATAGACGCCCGCGATCAGGACCAGCGAGAGATGCGCAAACATCGGCACGTAGGACGCCTCTGCCGGGGCCGTGCTGCCGCGGGGGTCGCCGAATGCGACGCTGGTCAGGCGCAACGTCAATGCACCGAAGGCCAGCAACAATCCGAAGACCAGCACGATCGCAAGCAAAGGCTGCCGCGCAAAGGTGGAACTCACAATGAGAAACTCGCTCATGAAGATGCCGAGCGGCGGCAATCCGGCGATCGCGACGACACCCGCGACGAGGCCCCAGCCAAGGACCGGATGGGTCACCGTCAGGCCCCGGATTCGGTTGATCCGTTGGGTGCCCTTGACCTGCGAGATGTGGCCGACGGCGTAGAAGATCGCCGACTTGGTCAGGCTGTGCATCACCATATGCAGAAGTCCGGCAAAATTGGCGAGCGGGCCGCCCATTCCGAACGCGAACACGATGATGCCCATGTGTTCGATCGAGGAGTAGGCGAACAGGCGTTTGATGTCGCGCCGGCGGTACAGCATGAACGCGGCGAACACGATCGAGACCAGGCCCATCGTCACCATCAGCGGCCCGGGCGCAATAGCCGCCGGATTGGCGGCCAGCAGGATCTTGAAGCGCAGCAGTGCGTAGAGCGCGACGTTCAACAGGAGGCCCGACAATACGGCCGATATCGGCGTCGGACCTTCGGCGTGCGCGTCGGGCAGCCAGGCATGCAGCGGCGCGAGGCCAACCTTTGTGCCGTAGCCGAGAAACAGGAACACGAACGCGACGTTGAGCAGGGCAGGATCGAATTTGTAGGCGTGGTCGACCAGCAGCGTCCAGATCATGCCGTCCTGGCCTTCGCCCACGACGGGGCGCGCCGCCATATAAACGAGGATCGTGCCGAACAGCGCGAGCGCGATCCCGACGCTGCCGAGGATAAAATATTTCCACGCGGCTTCCAGCGCGGCATGGGTGCGATAGATGCCGACCATCAGCACCGTGGTCAGCGTTGCGATCTCGACTGCCACCCACATCAAGCCGATATTGTTCGACACGAATGCGAGGTTCATGCCGAACATCATGGTCTGATACATGGCGTGGTAGAAGCGCAGGTATACCGGCGTCAGGCGGCCGGTCTCGAGCTCATGAGCAATGTAACTGGCGCTGAAGATGCTGGTCGTGAAACCCACGAAGGTATTGAGCACGATGAAGACGATATTCAGATCGTCGACCAGCACATAGGGGCCCGGCGGCGGACGTTCGACCACGAATAGCGAGAGGGCGGCGAGGAACGTGGCGAGGCTTGCGACGACATTGAGACGCGCCGTCAGCCGGTAGCCCGGCAGCACGGCGAGCAACGCCGCGGCGCAAATCGGAATCAGCAGCACGGCTGTGACCGGTTCGAAGGAGGATATGTTCATCGGCGCTCGCCCCGGAAGTCGTCGAGCGCGGAGACATCGACGGAATCGAACCGCTCGCGGATTCGGAACAGGAAGATGCCGATGACGATGAACGCGATCAGGATCGAGAAGGCGACGCTGATTTCGACGACAAGCGGCATGCCCTTGGCGCCGGTCGCCGCCAGCACCAGTCCGTTCTCGAGCGACATGAATCCCACGACCTGGCTGACGGCGTTGCGGCGGGTCACCATGACCAGAAGCCCGAGCAGCACGACCGACAGTGCAAAGGCGAGATCCTCGCGCGCCAGCGGATCTGCTTCCGCAGTGACCCGGAGCATCAGGACCATGGAAAGGGCGACCAGTCCCATCCCGGCCAGCATGGTCGGGCCGATGCCGACGGCCGACTCGATGTCGCGATGGATCCCGAGCTGCACGACGATGCGATGCAACGCCACCGGGATGACGATCGCCTTGAACACGAGGGCGATCACCGCGGTGACGTAAAGATGAGGCGCGTCCTGGATGAAGGCCTGCCAGGCGACCGATAGGGAGAGCACGAGGGCATGGAGTGCAAACACGTTGAGCAGCGAGTAGAGCCGGTCCTGGTACAGCATCATGAAGCTGATCAGGACGAGCCCGCCTGCGAGCGTATGCGAGACGTCGAAGGAGAGGCTGTGCAACTGCATCAGAAGCTCCTTGATACGAACAGGAGGAGGGTGCCGAGCAGGCCCAGCATGAGCGCTGCGCCGAGGAATTGCGGGACGCGAAACACCCGCATCTTCGCGGTGGCGGTCTCGAACAGTGCGAGGAAGAAACCGGCAACCGCAAGCTTGACGATATAGGCGCCGGCGCCGACCGCATATGCCAGCGGTCCGGTGCCGAAGACGGCGATCTTCCAGGGCAGGAACACGCAGGCGATCAGCGAAATGTAGAGCAACAGCTTGAGGAACGCGCCGAATTCGATCATGGCGAGATGACGTCCCGAATATTCGAGAACCATGGCCTCGTGCACCATGGTGAGTTCGAGATGCGTGGCCGGGTTGTCGACCGGGATTCGTGCGTTCTCGGCGAGCGCCACCATGATCAGCGCGATCAGCGCCATGCCCAGCGACACCCGCAAGCCGACATAGGACGAAGCCATGAAATTGGCGACCGTCGAGAGCTGGGTCGAACCGGCAACGAGCGCCATGCAGAACACGATCAGCAGCATCGCCGGCTCCGCCAGCGCTGCGATCATGACTTCGCGGCTGGAGCCGATGCCGCCGAAACTGGTGCCGACATCCATTCCGGCCAGCGCCAGGAAGAAGCGCGCGCTGCCCAGCAGCGCCACGATGGCGATCAGATCCGCGGTCCAGTTGAACAACAGCCCGGTCGCGAACGTCGGCACCAGCGCGGCGGCAACCCAGATCGCGGCAAAGGTGATATAGGGCGTCACGCGAAACAGCCATGACGCG
>LNAQ01000214.1_pt1 | contig 12906 bp, 11 predicted proteins | sample 602591 | NCBI WGS metagenome assembly LNAQ01 (sample SAMN02440304, study PRJNA202911) | soil metagenome | biome: Subtropical and temperate rainforests or woodlands; isolation source: soil samples (1 kg each in a 20% v/v slurry with milli Q water) were... ... | reverse complement strand
GGAAAAAAGCAAACAAAAAACGACTTTTTGTCTTCTTCCGTGTATTCCGTGTGTTCCGTGGTGCATCTGTTGTTCTCTCATTTTGTGGCGTTTGGTGGTGGTGTCGAGCATTAGAAATTCCTTGAAGCTTTAACCACGGAACACACAGACCACACGGAAAAAAGCAAACAAAAACGACTTTTTTGTCTTCTTCCGTGTATTCCGTGTGTTCCGTGGTTCATCTGTTCTCTCATTTCACGATTCGCTCGATTTCGGCTTTCGGATAATGGCCAAAGTTGACCAGTAGCCCCAATTCAAGGCCAGTCGCCTTGAGGTAATTATGAATCTGCGCCCGGTGTTCGCCTGCCAGTTCCTTCGCTGCCTTGAGTTCAACAATGATGTGCTCGAAGCAGATGAAGTCTGGTTTGTAGGTTTGCGTCAATTGGTCTCCCTTGTAATGCAGAACCAGTTCCCGCTGGGACACAAATGGAATGCACTGTCTGGTGAATTCTCGTTCCAGGCATTCCTTGATAGACGGCTTCCAGAAACCCGCAGCCCATTTCGCGGTACACCTCAAAAACGGCTCCCCGTATTCGATAGCTCTCTTCTTCATGTTTTAGGTTTGCCATTTCCGTGGCTTCCGTGTGTTCCGTGGTTATATCGGTTTTCACTTGAGTTGTTTGATTGCCGACCCAGAGGTGAGCACTTGCATCTGGCGGATGGCGATTTCGTTGAGGCGTTTAAGCCGCTCGCCTTGTGACAGCGCCATGTGGATGAATTCGGCATTCATGCTCTCGATATTGGCGAGCACCAGCAGTTGCTCGATGGTGGCGTATTCGCGCATGTTGCCTTCCAGCTTGGGGTTGGCGTCGCGCCATTGTTTGGCGGTGAGGCCGAGAGGGCGACATTGAGCAGGTCGGCTTCGCTGGCGTAGGTGATGGCAGCTTGCGCCGGAGTGACTGCGGCTGGAATTAAGGTTTCCCGGATGGCGTCGGTGTGGATGCGGTAGTTAAGCTTGGACAGGGTGCGCTGGAGATTCCAGCCGAGTTTGAGGCGGTCGTTTTCTTCGTCTTTGAGGCGCTGGAATTCCTTGATGAGGTAGAGCTTGAACTCCGGGCTGAGCCACGAGCCGAATTCGAAGGCGATGTCTTTATGGGCGTAGGTTCCACCGCCATAACGTCCAGCCCGCGATTGAAATCCAATGGCACCCGTGGCTTCGATCCACTTTCTTGGGGTCAGAGAGAAACTGTTGAGGCCAGCTTGCTTTCTAAAGGTCTCGAATTCGAGACCTTTAAAATCCGGGTTATGGATTTGCTCCCATATGCCAATGAGTTCGAGGGTGTTGCGATTGCGCATCCAGTTGTAGATCAGCGAATCATCACCAAATTTTTTCGCCATGTCGGTCAGAGATATGAAATCGTGATCGCTGCTCGAAACGATAGCGATGGCGGTTCCTTGAACCTCGATAGTGCTTTTTTTTGCTTTGCTCATGAGGCTGATCCTTGGGATGGAATGACGCCAATTCCCTCGAATTCGAGGGGTTTAAATATGGCGAATTCGCCACAATTAAATCGAAGCACAGACGGATTCATGGCCTAGGGCGCGAACTGGTTCAAAGACACGTAGTCCTTGATGTAATTGGGAATCAGGGCGCGGTATTTTGCGGGCACGGCCTTGAAGTCGCGGGTGGAGAAATACGGGTTGGTGGCTAGGTCGGTGAAGTGCCCGCTTTCGATGATGCCGCGCACGGTGTCGCTGGTGGCGTAGGCCTTGAAGAAGGTTTTGATGGCCGGGATGGCGGCAGTACCTTCTGGTTTGGTGTCGGCGACGAACTTGGCGAACTCTTCTTCCAGCAGTTCATCCCTGGATTTGAAGCGCGGAATGAGGCCGAAGACTTTTTCGAGAATTTCACGCAAGGTCAGGCGCCGATCCACAGCGGCGGCTTTGCGCAGTTTGTCGAGGCTGTAGTACTCGTGCGGTTTGTCGAAGATTTCACGGTTCACGTAGTCGATGACGCGATCCCACTGCCCGGCTTCGACGGCGGCGGCGATGGTGGCGTTGTCGCGCACGCTGTCTTCGAATTTCTCGAAGAACATGCGGTCGATTTTCATGCCTTCGGCGGTGATCTGCTCGACCTGGATTGAGGTGATGAGGTCGCCGCCAAGGTGTTCGTAAGCGCCATCAATCCCCACCGGGCTGGCGTCGCCGCCGTTATCGCTGCCTTTGCCTTGGGGTTTGGGCAGTTTGAGCACTTCGTCGTAGTTGAATTTCTCTTCGAAGTATTCGCAGTTGGCGAAGAAGTCGAAGAGTTTGAAGGCGGTCTTCTGCGGTTTCGTTATGCTGTCCTTGAGGCTGTCGTCGAAAAGCTGTTCGAGGAAGTTGTGTTTGCGCGTGCCACGTCCTTTGATCTGAATGAAGTCGGTGGGTGAAAAAATCGGACGGAACAGGCCGAGGTTGAGAATGTCCGGGCAGTCGTAGCCGGTGGTCATCATGCCGACGGTGACGCAGATGCGCGCCTTGCTGGTTTTGTAAGCGGGGATGAAGTTGGCCGAGCCGAGCAGGTTGTTGTTGACGAAGTTGAGGGTGAATTGCTGGGCGTCTTGAATTTGCGAAGTGACTTGCACGGCAAAGTCGGACTGGTATCTGGCCGGAAACATGCGCTCGGCCATCTGGTTGAAAATCTGCGCCAGCTTGGCGGCGTGGTGCTGGCTGACGGCAAAGACGATGGATTTGCCGATCTCGCCGCTGACCGGGTCGCGCAGGGCGTTTTCGAGAAAAGTTTTGCAGAAAAGCTGGTTGGTGGCTTCGGAGAAAAAGCGTTTTTCGAATTCGCGCTGCTTGTAGGTTTCTTCCTGATCATTGCCCGCATCATCAGCCAGCGTGACGGCATAGCCTGCTTCGGAAAGCAGCTCGGTGGTGACGTCGGTGCGGGCGTCCACCACGGTAGGGTTGATGAGATAGCCTTCTTTCACGCCGTCGAGCAGCGAGTAACGATAGGTGGGCTGGCTGTTTTCGCAGCCGAAGGTGCGGTAGGTATCCAGCAGCAGGCGACGCTCGGCCTCGCGCGGATCACGGGTGAGCCTGTTCGAGCCGTCGAACCGGCGCAGATAATCGCGTGGCGTGGCGGTAAGGCCGAGTTTGTAGCCGATGAAATAATCGAACACGGCGCGGGCGTTGCCGCCAATGGAGCGGTGGGCTTCGTCGGAGATGACCAGGTCGAAATCGGTCGGCGAGAAAAGCCGCTGGTATTTGTTGTTGAAGAGCAGCGATTGCACGGTGGTGACGACAATCTCGGCACGCCGCCAGTCGTCGCGGTTCTCCTTGTAGATCACGGTCTGGAAATCGGCGGACAGCAGCGCCGCAAAGGCTTTCTTGGCCTGATCTTCCAGTTCAAGCCGATCCACCAGAAACAGCACGCGCCGGGCGTTGCTGGAGCGCAGGAAGAGCTTGATGACGGCGGCGGCGGTGAGTGTTTTGCCGGTGCCGGTGGCCATCTCGAACAGGAAGCGGTCTTTGTCTTCTCGCACCGCCTGTTGCAAGACATGCACGGCCTTCAACTGATAAGGCCGCAAGAAGCGCAGTTTGTTGGCCTGGATGTAGCCGGGACGCTCGGCTTCATCGCGCCACGCTGCATCGGATTGATAGTGCGGACGCAGGGTCAGCGCGATGTAGTCATCATTGACGACTTCTTCGATAAGGCGTTGCGGGTTGGGTGTGACTTGCTGGTAACCGGTGACTGAATCCGGTGTGGGGAAGGACGTAATCAGATAAGGATTGCCGCGCGCCAAATCCCAGAAATAGTGCAGGTTGCCGTTGGAGAGCATGACGAAGCGGCAGTTCTGCGACTTGGCGTATTTGCGCGCTTGCTCTTTGCCGACGAGCGGATTTTTGTCTTCTGATTTGGCCTCCAGGACGATCAGCGGGAAGCTTTTGGCGTCGAGCAGCAGAAAGTCGATGAAGCCCTTGCTGGTCTGCTCGAAGTTCTCGCCAAGCACTTCCAGATCGGATGATTTGAGCGTCACGCGGGGTTCGAGGCGGATGTTCGCTGGCGCAGCGCCTTCTGCGAAGAAGCGCCAGCCAGCGGCTTCAAGCAGCTTGTTAATCTTGATGCGGGCGGTGGCTTCTTTGTTGGACACTGATTTTGTTCTCTGGGCGCAGTCTAGTTCATTGGCCGATTGATGCGTCTTGCAGCGCTTCCGCCAGATCCATCACCGCAGCGGCGTAGAAGCTGCTGCGGTTGTAGCGGGTGATGACATAGAAGTTTTGGTAGCCCAGGCGGTATTCGGTGGGTGCGTCGGGGGTGATGAGGTCGATCAAGGCGGCGGGTTGGTCGCTGAGCTGGTCACTAAATTGATCATTGGTCGCCGTGTCACCATCCGCTACGGCGAGGAGAGCGTTCCTTGCTCGACCGCCTTGTAGCGCAGTTGCTTCACCAGCGCCAGCGCGTTGCGTCCCTTCGGGAACTTTTCCATTGATTTTCTCAATCTGTACATTGCGCGCAGCGAATTCGCTGGGCAGGCGTTGCGGCTTGATGCCTTCATCAATCAAGGCCTGGATACCGTCGCCACTGACGGTGATTTTTTCAGCGATCGGGCCGCCCTTTCGCCAGCCATGTTCGGCCAGGAAATTTGCGGCGCTGCCGATGGCATCCACGGGGCTGGCGGTGAGATCTACCTTGCCGTCGTTGTCAAAATCCAGCGCGTATTGGCGCATGGACGATGGCATGAACTGCGGCCAACCCATGGCGCCTGCATAGGAGCCGGTATAGCTCAGCACGGGACGGTTTTCTTCTCTGGCCAAAAGGAGCAGGGAAACCAGCTCCCGGCGGAAGAGTTCAGCACGTGGCGGGTAGTCAAAAGCCAGCGTGGCGAGCGCGGCAAAGGTGGTGTAGTTGCCCATGTGTTGGCCATAAATCGTTTCGATGCCAATGATCGCGGTGATGATTTCAGCGGGTACGCCAAAGCGCGATTCCGCCGTGGCAAGTTCCGTGGCGTAGCGTTGCATGAACCGCTTGCCGACGTTAATGCGTGTGGGTTCGACAAAGCGGCTGCGATAAGTTTGCCAGGACCGAACGCCGGGATGCGCGGGCGGGCGAATGGCTTTGAGCACTGCCGGAATGGGTTGCGTGGCGTGAAACAGCGCGTAGAGCAGGCCGCGATCATAGTCGAATTGCTCACTCATCTCGTCGATAAATTGGACGACGTCGTCACGGTCAATGTAATCCATGTGTGGCGTAGATTCGGTTTGCGCGATGCTGGGGAAAGAAAAAAACAGAGCGAGCAGCATGGCAAAACTGAATAGAAGCGTTTTTTTCATAATTCGTTGATGAGTTGATTAAGCCGGGCTAGGCCATTGGCTAGGGTCTTGCGATGGGCGACGCCATGAGATTGCGCTACGCCATCGTTGGGCGGCGTATCAGCATAAGAAGCATGGCGAGCATAACGCAGGTTCGCGTAGCAGCGGGCAATGGCGTGGATTTTTTCTGCTTGCACGGGCAGCTTTTGCGTAGCGCGAGCGGCAAACGTATCCGGCCCTTCCCAAGCCTGCCAAACCACGCCGCGTTTGGCGAGCTTGCGGGTAAAGCGCCGCCAGGCACGGCGGGCGGGATCCATTTTTTCTCTTTGGCGCAACACCCAATAGGTCAGGATGAGCAAAGCCAAGCCGCACAGTGCCGCCAGGAGCGCTGTCATGTGGCGCCAATCGGCATCCAATCCAAAGCGCTGTAAAAAGTCGCGCTGGCGTTGTGGGTCGTATCCCAGCACCCATTGGTTCCAGCCGTTGTTCACAGCGTCCAGCCGATAGCGCAAGGCTTTGAGCCAGGGCATTTGCTCGCGCATGAGAAAGGGCGGGGTGTCAGTGATGGGAATGGCGCTGGCTAAATTGCTGTCAATGCGGCGCGGGGCGGCAATGGCGGTGGGGTCAATGCGCACCCAGCCTTGCTTGTCCAGCCATACTTCCGTCCAGGCATGGGCGTCGTATTGACGCACCACCAAGTAGCCATCGACCGGATTGACTTCTCCGCCTTGATAGCCGGCCACCACGCGGGCAGGTACGCCTGCGGCACGCAGGGCAAAGGCAAAGGCGGAGGCAAAGTGTTCGCAAAAACCGCGCTTGCTGTCGAACAAGAATTCATCCACGCTGTGTTGCCCGGCGAGCGGTGGGTTCAGGGTGTAGCTCAACAATTGGCGGTTAAAAAAATCTTCTGCGGTTTTCGCAATCGCAGCGTCGGCTCCGTTGCCTGTGCCGTGTTGCTTGCGCCAACCTGCCGCCAGGGCACGCGTGCGTGGGTTGCTGTTGGCGGGCAGGGCAAGGGAGGCATGCAAGACATCAACTGGATCGGCCAACCCTTTTTTGATAGTAGGTGAACTGCTGAGGGCGTAGCGCTGGCGAGTGCGGATGGGCTGATGAGCCAAGAGTTGATAGTCGCGGGTGAGTGCGCTTTCCGCTGGCAGGATGAGGGGGGATTCGAGTGCGAACAGCCAGCGCTTGCCGTGGGGTTCCAGGGTGAGTTCATAGTCCACCGGTTTATTTCCCGGGCTGGGCTGCTCGCTCGGTTGTTGGCTATAAGGTGGCTTGGTGTAGGCATCACGGGTTTCCCTGACACGCCAGGCACGGCCGTCAAAATCAGGCATTACCAAGCCGCGCCAATACAGGCTGGCTTGTGCAGGTGGGGCGCTTTTGAACGCCACGCGAAAGGCAACGGCATCCGATTGCGAGACCTGTGCAATCGAGCCGGGCGCCATGGTGTCCGTGAGGCCGGAGACTGCGCTACGCCGATCTTCAGGCATGCCCCATAAAGGGCCGGTGATGCGCGGGAAGAGCAGGAACAACAGCAGCATGAGTGGGATGGCTTGCAGCAACAGGCTGCCCGCATGGTGCAGCTGTTGGCGGATGCTTGGGCGATCATTATTGGCGGCGAGCAAGGCGGCGGTGGTGAGGATAACGGCCGCGCAAGTGAGGAGCGCTGTGGGGATGGTTTGGGTGAATAAAAACTGCCCGAGGATCAAAAAGTAACACAGCAACACGGTGACCACGGCATCACGCGAGGCGCGCAGTTCCATGAGTTTCAATGAGAGGAAGATCAGCAGCAGCGCAATGCCCGGTGTGCGGCCAAACAGGCTGCGGTATTCGATAAACACGCCAGCGGATCCGGCCGCTACCATCAAGACCAGCAGCCAGCGCGCTGGCAGGCGTCCGCCACGTAGTGTCAGCCAAGCACGCCAGGCAAAGGCAATACCTGCAAATACGGATAGCCATAAAGGCATGTGCTGCGCCAACGGCGTGAAGGCGGTGGTGGCGGCAGCCAGCAACCACAGGCTTTGGCGGCGGGTGATGGGGCGTTCAAGTCGCGCCATGATTTTTTTGTGGGCCAGGCGTTGTTTTGCTGGGCAAGACGCCGGGTAAAGCATATAAAGCCAGCGCTTGTAATCCCGTTGCACGGTGTGCTGTACCTTGGGCAGGCGATAAGCGCAAGGTGGGCAGGCGCAAGCCCCAGTGCATGCCAGCGGCATCGGCATCGAGCAGCCAGCGTGTCATGCAGGCAATGCGTTGTTCGGTTGTTAAGTTCGCTGGCGCGGCCTCCCAATCCAGCCAGAGTTCTTGCGCGGATTCGCCGCTGAAAAGCTTGGTTTGCAATTTGCCATTGTCTTGCCGTGCCGCTGCTTTCCATGCCACATGGCGCGGCGGGTCGCTACGCTGGTGGCCTCGCAAACCGGCAAAATCATCTGCGCCCTGGCCGGTGTGGCGCGCGCCCTGGGCGGTTGCGCCGCTGAATGGCAAAGGGGGGGCTGTTTTGGCGGGCGCTGGGTATACAAGGCACTGCATGGCCGGCGCGACATAGCTCCAGGCACGCACCAGCCCCAGAGGCCAGGTGGTCTCTATCGTTATGCGCGGCAGCTTCATCCAGCCGCGCTGATTGGTGGGCAGGGCGATGCGGGCAGTGCTCGTGCTGTGGGGTGGGATGTCCATGTCGATGGGCGGGAGATCGTTTGCCGACAGCAGCAAATGCGTACGTGCATCGCGGCGGGTGTTGGTCAGCAATAGATCAAAACAGGCCGTCTCTCCAGCAAAGACCGGCGTGCAGCGCCCTGGGTTGATGGTTAACTGTACGAGATTGCGAAAGGTGTGCAGGATGCTGACCAAGCCCAGCCCGGCCAGCCAGAAAACCAGCGCATGGCCCAGGCTCAGGTTGTAATTCACCGCGCCTAAAAAAATGGTGACGAGTGCCAGGCCAAAGGCTAAACCCACGCGTGTGGGCAGCACATAAACGCGCCGCTGTACTAGCGTAATGGGCACGGGTTCAGGTGTTGGCACACGCAGCGCCCAGCGCACAAAACGCTCGTGCCCACGCTGCCGCAAGCCGCGCAGCCAGTGGTTCAATAGACGCAATGGGCGTCTGCGAAATCGGTGCTTTTCTTGCGGCATGTTCAAGGCAAAGGCACGGCCTCGATGAGGTGAGCCGCTGTTTCGCCATTCGCTACGGCGCGGAGAGCGTTTTTTGTTCGATCGCCTTGTAGCGCAGTTGCTTCGCCAGCGCCGACTTTTCCAGTGTCACCTTGTCCTCCATCATGCCAGCGCAAGCGATGCGCGACAACGCCTGGCAAGACCGCTTGCACGTCTTCAGGCAGCACGTGGTCGCGGCCAGCGAGCAGCGCCCAGGCGCGGGCAACAGCCAGCAAAGCCAAGCCCGCGCGAGGCGATAAACCCGCCACCCAAAAGGGCGCGGTGCGCGTGTAGGCAAGGATCGCTTGAATGTATTCGATGAGCGCGGCGGAAGCATGCACTGCGCGCACCTGTTGCTGGAGCTGGATTAACTGATCAGGCGATAAATGCGGGACGAGGGCGGCGACCATCTGCCGCCGATCCGTACCCGCTAGGAGCTCCCGCTCGGCGGCGGCATCGGGGTAGCCTAATTCGATTTTGAGCAGGAAACGGTCAAGCTGCGATTCAGGCAACGGAAAGGTGCCAATCTGAAACGCGGGATTTTGCGTGGCGATGACAAAAAATGGCGCGGGCAAGGCGCGGGTTTGCCCTTCGATAGTGACCTGGCGATCTTCCATGGCTTCGAGTAGCGCGCTTTGCGCCTTGGGCGTGGCGCGATTGAGTTCATCGGCCAAAATCATCGGCGTGAAAATCGGCCCGGGATGAAAGTGAAACGTGCCGCTGGCGCGATCAAACACCGAGACGCCAATGATGTCGGCAGGCAGCATGTCGCTGGTGAACTGGATGCGCTGCATATCCATGCCCAAAACGCGCGCCAGCACATGCGCCAGCGTTGTTTTGCCCACACCGGGCAAATCCTCGATGAGTAAATGTCCGCCCGCGAGCAAACACGCCAGAGCCATGCGGACAGGCTCTGTTTTGCCCAGGATGATGCGATTGATGTCCGCCAAAAGCGCGGATAAAAGGGCTTGCTGGTCACGTGGTTGCATAAGCGGTTCAAATCCGTAAAAGTAGGTTCGTGTCGATGATAATAAGGGGGAAGGCATCGCTCTTCCGAATTCAATGTTTTATTCTAGGCTAGCAGGGAAAACCGCTTTTATGAAGACTGCTTTTATTGCCCACAAGGATTGCAGGTTGCATGACATGGGCGCTCATCACCCGGAGTGCCCGGCGCGCCTGGATGCGATTCACGATCAAGTGATTGCCGCCGGGGTGGATGGCTATTTGGCGCATTTTGAAGCGCCCTTGGTTACGATGGACCAGTTGCGGCGCGTGCATCCGCTGGATTACATCGCTTATGTCCATGCCAGTAGCCCTACACATGGGATTGTCCATCTTGATCCGGATACGGCCATGTCGCCCGGCACCTGGCACGCGGCTTTGCACGCCGCAGGCGCGGGGTGCGAGGCCGTCGACAGGATTATGCGCGGGGAAGTGAATAACGCCTTTTGCGCTGTGCGCCCGCCTGGTCATCATGCCAGTGTGGCGCAGGCAATGGGCTTTTGTTTTTTCAACAATGTGGCTGTGGCCATGCGTCACGCCCTGGCAATGTGGCCGGTCTCACGCGTCGCGGTGGTTGATTTTGACGTGCATCACGGCAATGGCACAGAAGCTATTTTTGCGGGCGACGATAAGGTATTAATGTGCGGCACGTTCCAGCATCCGTTTTATCCTTACAGCGGTACGGATAACCCGGCGTCCAATATGTGTAATGTGCCCTTGCCTGCACGTACAGGGGGCGAGGTTTTCCGTCAGGCGGTGACCGATCATTGGCTGCCCCGGTTGTATGATTTTCAGCCCGAGATGGTTTTTATTTCAGCCGGATTCGATGCTCACCGTGAGGACGATATGGCTTCATTAGGCTTGGTTGAAGCCGATTACGCATGGGTGACCAAACAAATCAAGGTCTTGGCGGATGCTACCGCGCAAGGGCGGATTGTTTCCATGCTGGAGGGTGGTTATGCGCTCTCTGCCCTGGGGCGTAGCGTCGTGGCACATTTGCGCGTTTTGGCCGACATGTAGGTATTTTGTAAATGCAGGTAACTTGCTGCGTGCTGAGATAGCCGGTGAGATAAGCATCGGTTAGAATCGAAATTTTAGTGTATTGCGTATTTTCATGAAGACAACACGTGCGCCTATCCAGGGGTCGATCCCTGCCATTGTTACCCCGATGCAGGCCGATGGTTCAGTTGATGGCCCGCTGGATTTGCTTGCCTTAAAACGCTTGCTCGATTGGCATATTGCGGAAGGTTCGGACGGGGTTGTGGTGGTCGGCACAACGGGCGAATCGCCCACGGTCGATGTGGCTGAACATTGCTTGCTGATCAAAACCACGGTAGAACATGTGGCCGGGCGTATCCCTGTGATCGCCGGTACGGGTGCGAATGCCACGCGTGAAGCCATTGAGCTGGCAGAATTTGCCAGGCAGGCGGGTGCAGATGCGCATCTTTCTGTGGTACCTTACTATAACAAGCCCACGCAAGAAGGCTTGTTCCAACATTTCAAGGCGATTGCCCAAGCGGTTGATCTGCCAATGATTGTGTATAACGTGCCAGGGCGTACGGTGGCTGATTTAGCCAACGATACTGCGTTACGTTTAGCGCAAGTGCCGGGCATTATTGGTATCAAGGATGCCACGGGAGATGTGGAACGCGGCTCGGATTTACTCCGTCGCGCACCGGCCGGATTTGCGGTGTATAGCGGGGACGATGCCACCGCCATGTCCTTAACCTTATTGGGTGCGGCGGGAACCATTTCCGTGACGGCCAATGTGGCGCCACGTTTGATGCATGCGCTGTGCGCGGCAGCAAAAGGCGGCGACTTGATCACGGCGCGAGCCTTGAATTTCCAATTATTGAACTTACACCGTGATCTGTTTATCGAACCCAGTCCAGCGCCCACGAAATGGGCGCTGGCGCAAATGGGGTTGATTGAAAATGTCTTGCGTTTGCCCCTGCTGCCGTTGACGCCAGCTTCGTATGACCGTGTGCGTGCTGCCATGCGCGCAGCGGATATTGCCATTTAATCGGGATACCACTGTTTATGAAACGTCTGTTGTTTTTATTGTTGGTCATGAGTATTGTTGCAGGATGTAGTGGTCCGTTGATCGAATCCAAAAAAATTGAATACAAATCAGCAGGCAAGGCCAAGTTGCCCTCGCTTGAGATTCCGCCCGACTTGACCCAGGCCAGTCGCGATGAGCGCTACGTGGTTCCCGACGTGGTGGGCTCCAAAGGCACGGCAACCTATTCTTCTTATGCCAATGAGCGTGGCGATAAACCGGTTGAGGCCACGACCAGCGAAGTGTTGCCCCAAGTCGAGAAGATGCGCATTGAGCGGGCTGGTACGCAACGCTGGTTAGTTGTTTCGGGCACACCTGAAAAGCTTTGGCCTATCGTTAAAGAGTTCTGGCAGGAAATGGGACTTTTGGTTGATGTGGAAATGCCAGAGGCGGGTATTCTTGAGACCGACTGGGCGGAGAATCGCGCAAAATTGCCACAAGACTTTATTCGCAGCACCTTGGGCAAGATATTTGATGACGTGTATTCAACGGCAGAGCGTGACAAGTTTCGTACGCGCCTGGAAAAAGGCAGCGAGCCGGACACCACGGAAATCTATATCAGCCACCGTGGCATGATCGAGGTCTATGTTTCAGAGGGCAAGACAGAAACTCGCTGGCAGCCCCGTCCGGCGGATCCAGAGCTGGAAGCTGAAATGCTGCGTCGCCTCATGGTGCGTTTGGGGGCGCAAGAAAGCCGGGCTAAAACTTTGCTCGCAGCAGAACTATTGCCAGAGCGGGCGAAGTTGTCTCGCGCAGCCGATGGTAATGCTTCGCTTACGCTTGAAGAACCTTTTGATCGCGCCTGGCGTCGTGTTGGCCTGGCCCTGGATCGCATTGGCCTGACCGTGGAAGATAGAGACCGCTCACAAGGCCTTTACTATGTCCGTTTTGTTGATCCGGATGAAGATAACAAGAAAAAAGACGATGCAGGGATTTTGTCTTCACTCATGTTCTGGAAAAACGCTGACAAGAACAAGGATAAACCCGTTAAAGCAGCGCAGTATCGTATCCAGGTCAAACGTGATGGTGAATCCAATATCATTCAGGTGAAGACGCTGGAAGGTGGTGTGGATAGTTCTGCTACGGCGAAGAGGATTATTAGCCAACTGTATGAGCAGCTTAAATGAGATAGCCGTCACGATGTAGCGGCGTGTTAACCTTGGGTTGTCGCTAGATTGCCCCAAGGTGGCACTGAAAAGTCGGGCTTCTCAACCAGTCAGGTGAGAAGCCTGTTTTTTTAAGAGGTCTCTTGGTTTATTGTGCCTGAGGGAAAAAGAAGTGAGCGTGTCTTTTTGCATGAAGTATTTATCGGCAAGTTTTGGCGAAAAAAAACCAGCCCGGAGGCTGGCTTTTTTTCGCTAAAAGAAATTATTTTTTTGGCGCTTCAGCAACAGGAGCCTCTGCGGGAGCAGCAACTTCAGCAG
>LNAQ01000213.1_pt1 | contig 12907 bp, 11 predicted proteins | sample 602591 | NCBI WGS metagenome assembly LNAQ01 (sample SAMN02440304, study PRJNA202911) | soil metagenome | biome: Subtropical and temperate rainforests or woodlands; isolation source: soil samples (1 kg each in a 20% v/v slurry with milli Q water) were... ... | reverse complement strand
GGATGGGTTATTTGCTGCCATAAGGCCATACAGCGTTCAGTCAGCCAATCATTCAGCGCTTCCAAACTCGCAAATGGTGCCGCTTGATGCCACAGCCGATGTCGTGCATCCTGCACATTCTTCTCAACTTGGCCTTTCTCCCAACCAGAGGCTGGGTTGCAGAATTCAGCTTCAAACAGATAATGACTGGTCATGGCTTTAAATCTTGCATTGACGGTGCGTTGTTTGCCGCGACCAACCTTATCGACTGCGGTGCGCATGTTGTCGTAGATGCCGCGCTTAGGAACGCCGCCTAAACATAGGAAGGCGTGATGATGTGCATCGAACAACATCTCATGGGTTTGTAGTGGATAAGCCCGCAAGTAAAAGGCGCGACTGTGTGCGAGTTTGAAATGTGCGATTTGCAGTTTGACACGTTCATTAGCAATAACTGCCCAGTCTTCACTCCAGTCGAACTGAAAGGCTTCACCAGGCGCGAATGTCAGCGGAATGAAAGCGCCACGACCGATGGTGCCAGCCAGTTGCTGTTGCTGCATTCGCCATTGCTTGGCGTAGGCGGTCACACGGTCATAAGAGCCAAGATAACCTAGCTTGACTAAGTCATGATAGAGCTGCTTTACGCTACGTCGTTCTTTACGCCCACGATTAGATTCGGTTTTAAGCCACTGCTGCAGCTTGTCTAGATAGGGACTTAATTTACTGACACGTCCCTGACCCATATATTGAGGGGTAACGATGTCATTGCGCAGGTATTTCTTGATGGTGTTGCGAGATAAGCCAGTCCTTTTAGCAATCTCACGAATCGACATTTGATCACGCAAATGCCAGCGTCTGATTACACTTAATAGTTCCACGGTGATCACTCCCATTCTCCTGCTCATAGGTTGAGCAGAATAGTATCGGTACGTGGGTCAATTTCTAGTGCAATTTATATCGATAGGTGGGTCAATTCTGAGTGCAATTCAACAGATATGCATTAAAACCTTTGCAAACCATACGTTCTTCCACGGGAATGTTTTTAGTGACGTATCGTAGTAATAGTCCTCAATCATTAAGTCAATTTTGGTAAATTCTCCCACTAGAAGAATAAATAATGAGGAAATTGCCAATACCCACCAAGCAATTTTAAAGCTGATAATGGGCGGGTTCGATTTCACTAGCATGTCATGGATACCCAAAGAATTAATCTTGTAATCATGGTGACGTTTCATTCTAAAATCTTTGGCAAGCTAAAGTATTACTATGATAATAGAGGCAATCTATCCACCTTTAGGCGATCTCCATCTAATTACTAGGCTTAATAATGATGGCTAAGTCCGAATTGTGAACATCCGACTGCATTAAATACTAGATTCTTTTTCCCTGCGGATTAACATCAAGTTTCGAATATAAACAAATGTACCTGGCAGTTGACCCAGAATGATTACTGGCTCCACTTTATGAATACCATAAGCCAGTACGATCAAGCCTCCAGAGAGGCTTAGGTACCAGAAGCTAACAGGGATAACACTTTTCTGATGACGTTCACTGTGTATCCACTGAACGACAAAACGCATCATGAACATCGACTGACCTAGTAAGCCAACCATTAACCAAATTAACTCTACCTTGTTCATTCCGTCGAAATAGTGTTGCCATTGCGATATTAGATGTGCAAGGTAGTATCCTAAGCCGTGACTCATGATAACTCCTGGGAGATTACTGGGCGCTTGGATCGTTTTATGAGCCAGAGCATACCCGCTAAATCCACTATCCCAACAAGCAGTCTGTCAATGGTGCCGTATTTGGATTGCCCATGCTCTCTGGCTCGATGATTGACAGGAACAGAGATAACACTTCCTCCATTCCGCTGAACCAGTGCCGGTAAGAAGCGATGCATGTGATCAAAATAAGGTAAATCGAGAAAAACCTCTCGCTTGATTAACTTAAGCCCACAACCAGTATCTGGTGTTGAGTCTCTTAATAGTTTTGAGCGTACAGTATTTGCTACAACTGAAGATATGCGCTTTATCCAGGAATCGCGTCTTGCATGACGACGGTTACCTCCAATTAAGTCCACTCCATCTTCAATCGCTGCAATCAGCTTTTTAATGTCTGCAGGATCATTTTGGCCATCGCCATCCAGCGTTGCCACCCAGTCACCTTTGGCAAATTTAATGCCTGTGCGCACTGCTGTGCTTTGACCACAGCTTTTCACATGTTTAATCACCCTGAGTTTTGGGTAATGGAGTTTCGCTTCAGCCAAGCGCTTTGTTGTGTCGTCAGTACTGCCATCATTTACATAGATAATTTCAAACTCTACGAAATCAGATAGTGCATCTTCTATTTCTTGAATTAAAGGCTGTATGTTTTCCGCCTCGTTGTGAACGGGGACTACGACGCTGAGTAAATGTACTGGATTATGCATTTGATGATTAATCCTTATTTAGTTTTAGTATTCAGAATGTTAAGGAGGTTCAGGCTCTTCATGATCTTCTCATTTACTTACTGCAATATTGCCTGGCTTTCGCAAGCCACACCAAATCCCAATATTGCCAGAGCGCCTTTTCTGCTTAGGTAGGGTTTAAACTCTTTGATAGTGCATTGCGCTTCGGCTTTAAGTCTTGGAATATCCGAATCTTCTACCAGCAATATGGCATTGCTGGTTTTTAATGACGGCAATTTGGAGTCGTTAATGATGGGGATATTACGATTGGCATAGTAAATCAGCCGTTCATCCAGATGTTGATAACCATATATTGGCAAATGGCTTGTATCTTCAGTAAACCATTTGCTAATCAGCGGCAGCGTCTCGTAGCGATAGTAGAATATTTTAGCTTCGGCAAACGTATAAAATAAGGCATATCCCACCGGCATTAGAATTGATAAACCTAGTATTATTTTTTTAAGGCGATTACCCGCTTTATGGAATATCTCACTCAGTTTGACACCTAATAAGATGGCGAATATTGGGTAAACGGGTAATAGATATTTTGCATGTTTATCGCTAAACGCCGTGTAAATCAGAAAAGGCACCAGCAATCCAATCAGTAAACTGGTAGTGACATCATGTTGCTTCCACCGGCGTAATGTTGCAATTGGGCTGATAAGTATTAGAAAAAATACCGGGAAAAAATCAGCCGCAATCCATAAAATATAGTTGTAAATTGGCTCACCGGTATTTCCATAGACTTTGGCTGCCATGTCTTTTTGAACGATAGTCTGCCATATGTCAAATCCCATTTTCCAAGTGACGGCAAAATACCAAGATGAACCCACCGTCAGAAAAATTAGCCACCCTACTGGGTCACGGAGTGCCTGCCATAAACGAGGTTTACGTTGATACAGCGCACAGATTAAAAGCGGCAGGGTAACAAATAATAGCGCTATAGGGCCTTTGGTAAGTACTGCCAATCCTAACAAAAAGTAGCTTAAAAGTAGCCATTTCCTGCCTGCTTGTTCATAGGTATATTTGAATGCACAGATCAGCGAACTGAAGCACAGGAAAGACAAGAGCATTTCTATACCGGCCTGACGTCCGAGCATTGAAATGCCTGCATTTGCGATGACAATTTGTAAGGCAAACAAAGCGGCCCAGACACCATAATGCCGTCTTGTATACACAAAAACTAGCATTGCAGTAGCAAAGGCAGACAACGCTGAAGGGATACGTGCTGTCCATTCGTTCACGATGCCAAAGAAATGTGAAAGCGTGGCAGATAACCAATACAAAAGAGGGGGCTTGGTGATGTAAAGCTCACCATTCAATTTTGGTAATAACCAATCACCATCTTTGATGATGTTGGCGGCAGGGATTGCTCTTCGCGCTTCATTAAACGATAAGAAAGGAATGTTACCTAAGCCATAAAAAAAGATTATGCCGCCCAGCAGAATTGTCGCTATCAGAAGTGCGGCATATAAATTCGAGTTATCTTGTTGCATTATTTAATCGCTTTAATGCATCGAGTGTTCAGGTCCTTACAATCTCGTGCAAGTTCATGGGATGACACAGTCCTGGCCTGGTTATCATAAAAGTCAATTTTAAGCTCAGTGGCGTTGGCTTTTAATCCAACGAATCCATAACCTTCATTAAAAAAGCGCAAGTCTTCTGATTTTCCTTTTTGTGCATACAAGATTTTGCCTCCCCCCGCTCCATTAATAACATAATTGGGTTCACTATCTTTCACTATTAACTGCTGGTTATGATCATGACCTGATAGATAAATGTCTACCTTAGCTTCTTGCAGTGCAGGTAGAAGTCTATTTTGTAGAGCTGATTTATCTTTAAAGTGCTTGCCATAGCTACGAATAGTATGATGTCCAGCAACTATTTTCCAAATGGGTTGCACTGGAGTATTAATAAATTGCTCGCGTATATATTTGGCTTGTACAGACATTTCATCCGTTGATGCATTTGTATCTAGATAAACGATGCGGAGCAACGGACGTCCATTGATGTTGCCAAAATCACTATGATAAAAGTGTGCGGGCATGCGCCAACGGTTTGAGCCCATTGCTTTTTTCGAATATTCAATCTCCGGGTGTGTATCTGGGTTCAAGGATAAATCCATATCATGATTGCCTAAGATTGCATAAAAAGGAACAGTGCTGAGATAGGCCCCTGAATATACTTCCTCAAACATCGTTTTCCATTCAGGGCTGTTTTCAGTCAATTTTTTGTCGATGTAAAAATTGTCACCAAGCAACACCACAAAATCAAGGTTTTTATTCTTTCTTGCCACTTTTTCCATTGCGTCTGCAACGGCTCTTTGTTCTAAGCTACCAGAGCCTTGATCACCTAATGCAAAAAAAATGATTTCTTGTGCATGATTTGGATTTGATGGGATGCGATAGATGTCTGGATGAAAATACCTGTATAGGCCAATGCAGCCCACTGACAAAGCAACCAGTATGATTGATATTAGCCAACGTTTGCTAAGCAAAGCAGAAAAACGATTAAGCAGCTGTTTCATGTATTAAAAAGTCTTATTAGTTATTATGAATAAATGCCTTCGGCATGATTGCGATACCACTGAACCCATTGTTTCAGACCTGTTTGTAAGCTGGTGCTAGGTGCGTATCCAACATCATGTTTAAGAGCATCGACATCTGCATAAGTAGCAAGCACATCGCCTGCCTGCATAGGCATGAAATTTTTCACAGCGGTGACTCCTAACTCTTTTTCTAGGGTTTCAATAAAGAGCATCAAGTCTTCCGGCTGATGATTGCCGATATTGTAGATTCTGTAAGGAGCAGAACTTGTGGCTGGGTCGGGTGAGTCAGTCAGATAGGCGGGATTGGGCTTAGCGATTCTATCCAATACTTTAACAGTGCCCTCAGCAATATCGTCGATATAGGTAAAGTCGCGCTGCATCTTGCCATGATTAAATATATTGATAGGCTTACCCTGAAGTATGGCTGAGGTGAATAGCCAAGGTGACATATCCGGTCGTCCCCAAGGCCCATATACAGTAAAGTAGCGCAAGCCAGTTGTAGGTATGCCGTATAAATGGCTGCAAGCATGGGCCATCAATTCATTCGATTTCTTTGTAGCAGCATATAAGCTCAATGGATGATCTACATTGTCATGTACCGAGAAGGGCATATGACTATTGCTGCCATATACGCTTGATGAGCTGGCATATACCAAGTGCTCTATTTGGTGTTGCCTACTACATTCAAGGATATTAGAAAATCCTACTAAATTGGATTGAATGTACGCGGAAGGATTTGTTAACGAATATCTAACTCCAGCTTGTGCTGCCAGATGGATGACCCGCTGGAACTGCTCACGGCTGAATAGCTGCTGTAACGCATTGGCATCGACAACATCCATTGCAATAAATGTAAAGTTTGCAAAACCACGTAACTGCGCAAGCCTGTCGTGTTTGAGCTGCGGTATGTAGTAATCGTTGAGGTTATCTATACCCACTACCTCATCACCACGTTCGAGTAGAATGCGCGCGACATGCATGCCGATAAAGCCAGCAGCACCTGTTAGCAGAATCTTCAACTAATCACTCCCAAATAAATCGCGTGTATACACTTTGTGCGATACATCGCTTAACTCTTGCAACATTCGATTACTGACAATAACATCTGATAACTGCTTAAATTGTGACAAATCTTTGAAAACTTTTGAATTGAAGAAATTGTCTGTTTCCAGTACGGGTTCATACACAATCACTTCTATCCCTTTTGCTTTAATGCGCTTCATGATGCCTTGTATGCTGGATGATCTGAAGTTATCCGAGCCTGCTTTCATAATGAGACGATAAATGCCAACAACTTTAGGTTTTAAATCAATAATTTCCTGTGCGATGAAATCTTTGCGGGTTGAGTTGGATTCCACGATGGCTCGAATTAAGTTCTGAGGTACTTTTTTGTAATTGGCTAGTAACTGCTTAGTGTCTTTGGGCAAGCAATATCCACCGTAACCAAACGATGGGTTGTTATAGTGATTGCCGATCCGTGAATCCAGACAAACGCCGTCGATAATCTCTCGTGTACTTAATCCATGAATCAGGGCATAAGTATCTAGTTCATTAAAAAATGCGACCCGCATGGCAAGATAGGTATTTGAAAATAGCTTGATTGCTTCTGCTTCAGTATTTTGTGTGAATAGTAAATCGACCCTTGGCTTTAATGCGGCATCCATAAGAAGCTCTGCAAATAGCTTAGCTCGCTTGCTCACCTCGCCTACAACAACCCTTGATGGGTATAGATTGTCATATAAAGCTTTACCCTCGCGCAGAAACTCCGGGGAGAAAAATATATTCTCATTTTTGAGTTCTTCTTTAATTCTCTCGGTATAACCGACCGGCACTGTCGATTTAATAACAATCACGGCTTCTGGATTGATTGCACCTACATCGCGAATTACACTCTCGACAGACTCGGTGTTAAAAGTATTGGTATTAGGATCATAGTCAGTTGGGGTAGCTATAATGACAAAGTCTGCATCTTGATAAGCAGTTCTCTTCTCTGTCGTTGCTTTAAGCTTTAAGGGCTTGTTGCTTAAATAATCTTGAATCTCATTGTCCATAATGGGAGATTGCTGATTGTTAAGCATATCAACACGGCTTTGAATGATATCTAATGCAATGACTTCTTCACGTTGCGCAAGAAGAACGGCAAGCGATAAACCAACATAACCTGTACCGACAACGGCAATTTTCACAACATAACCCCTCTTTGTTTATTATTACTTTTTTTGGAAATGACGATGATGCCAGTGATGATCAGCATTGCACCTATGACCATTCGAAGCGTGATGATTTCTTTAAACAGCCACCAAGCCAGTAGTACGGATACCACTACACTTCCTTTATCAATGAGTGCTACTGTGGCTACATCTCCCATTTTGAGTGCCTTGTAGTAAAAAATCCAAGAACCAGCGGTAGTGGCGGCAGATAAAGACAGCCATAAATAATTAGCTTGTTGAAGCGACTTCACTTCAGTGGGTGCGATGGTAATTAGGCCAAATAAAATGATAAAAACACTGACAAAGAGGGTTCTTAGTGTGAGGCCTAATTCCGCAGAAATGCCCGCTAAGCCTTGCTTTGCGATTACAGCAGTAAAGCCAGCAAATAACATCGAGATAAATGCATAGATGACCCAGCGTTCCATATTCATCTAATCCACATTTTTGTTCGAAGTATCTTCTAATAGCGCATAGGATTTCAATATTTTATTTTTTGCGAATATGGCATTCTTGGTCGCACACATCTTGGACTCTAATTCATATGCAATAAGCAATGTACAAAACAAATCATCATGGCTAGTTGCTACATCCTTGTAAGGTTTAATATCATTGAGGTTGTAGTCAAAATATTTACCAGTCCAGGCAATTACAGGTACATGAGTTTGTTCTTTTGGTGCGATCATATAGGGTGCGGCGTGTAGGTAAATTCCATGCTCCCCCAAGGACTCACCGTGATCAGCCACATATAACATTGCAACCTCATATTCTTCATCATATTTCTTTAAGAAATTGATGACTTCAGATAAGAAGTAGTCTGTATACAAAATTGCATTGTCATAAGCGTTATCTACTTCTTGTTGAGTGCAGTCTCTAAGCTCACCCGTCTGGCAAGCCGGTTTGAAGCGTTCAAATTCCTTAGGATAACGACGATAATACTCAGGCCCATGATTGCCCATTTGATGTAGAACAATCATCATGCTTTTGTCTTTATTTTTTGAGATATATTCATCTAGGCCGCTCAACATGCCCACATCTCTACATTCGCCTTTGCAATTTGGATTAAGCGTCGGCGTTTTGAAATCTTCGTATTTGATGCGAGTCGCTACGCCTTTGGAATCAGAGTTGTTGTCGCGCCATAAAACTTCAATACCGTGCTTTGCAAGTACGTCTAGTACATTTTCTTGATTGAGCGCTTTTTCCTTATCGTATTTTTCACGTCCTAATGATGAAAACATACAAGGTACTGAGACGCCTGTTGATGTGCCACAGGAGGAGACATTGCTAAAGCTGACTATATCTTGTTTGGATAGCTCCGGGTTTGTATTACGTTGATAGCCGTTCAAAGAAAACCTATCAGCACGTGCTGTTTCACCGACTACCATTATGATTAATTCTTTTTTACTGTTAGACGGGTCTAAATGTACAGCATCTTCAGCAGTTTTAAGTAATGGCAGATTATGTGCAGATATACTGGTTAGTTGCGTAGCATACTTAATCGCGGAGTAAACGGAATATGTTGGATTTGAATAAAACCTCACGATTTTATGTTCACGTATAAATGATGTGTAATCAGCAGTAAACGGAATAACAAGTATTACTATGGCTAATAAAAACAACAATATTGAACGTAGTCTAGATTTCAGCTCTTGTTTAAAACTAAGTGGATCGGGACAGAATTTTAATATTAGCCAGGCGGGAATAACTCCCAAAATAAAAGTTCTAAGAACCAGAGTGGAAGTGACGAGGCTTGAAAACTCACTTCTATTCGTTTGCATGATGTTATCAATCATGACGGTATCGATGATGACACCGAAGTGATCCATGTAATAAGCCGACTGTGATGCAATCAACAAAAATGCAGCTAGAATCCAGCGCGTCCATTTGCCATGACTAATTGCTAAGAAAAATATTGCCGTGAGTGATGTAAAAAATAGCGCTAAGGAAAATAGAAACGGAAGATTACGTAGTGTCAGTGGATATATATTTAAAATGCCATGGAACAACGAAAAGTTACCTGACAGCATAATAAATGTGACCACTGACAAAATAGCGAATGTTTGAGTTGGTAACTTACCCCTCATGTGGAGTGGCTGATACAAAGAATTTAAAAAGGTGACTGGCATTTTTCCTCTAAAGGTAATTATCTAGTTTATCTTTAATACTTACTGCAAGGTGCATACCAGATATATAACTATATGATTTACAATAATAAAGTTATTATAATTAAGAATTTATGTGCAAATTTTGCATAAATCTTATAATTAGGTAACATATAAATCATGCAAGAATTGTATGGTTTATATGGGCTAAACTACACCGCTTCTAACTCGGTCAGTATCGTTTTCTTTTGATGCGTGGCTTCTATCTGCTGAATATCATTTTTAGTGTTGGTAGTGAGTTGCTGATCATAGGTAATCACATTTTGTATCACATCTGTTTTATCATCAGTGTCAGGAATAGATTGGCAAACACTGCTAGCAAAATCTCGTAATGATGTATGTTGTGAATCGACTTAAATGACATGGTTCATGACATTATTAGTAAAATAAATTTATACTTTAAAGGCTTAAACTTAACGGAAACTTAAAAGTTTCATCAATTTCTTTTAAGTTTCCATTAAGTAATCTATGGGAATATCTAATTTATAAAATTTGCTACTGTTGGATCTCTGACATTGAACGGTTAAAGGTGGATTGTGCGGATATTATTAGTTGAGGATGACGAGATGATAGGTGAAAGTCTACAAAAGGCTTTGAAAAGTCATGCCGTGAACTGGGTAAAAGATACCTTTGCAGCCGAACATACCCTCAACCTTGAGAAATATGACTTGATTTTACTAGACCTTGGCTTACCAAAGCGTTCTGGACTCGACTATTTGGTGCAGTTACGTGAAAAGGGCGTCGTGACTCCTGTGCTTATAATCACAGCACGCGATAGCATCGAAGACCGTGTGAAAGGCCTTGATTGTGGTGCAGATGATTACCTGTTAAAACCATTTGCTGTTGAGGAGTTAGAGGCTCGAATTCGGGTATTGGCTAGGCGAAGGCAAGACCGCACTAATCCAATAATCAGTTGTGGTGATGCTAGTTTAGACCCAGCAACCTATACATTAAGTTTTCGTGGTCGAACGAAACGCTTATCGGTGAAAGCATTTAGCATTATGCAAATACTGCTCGAAAATCCTGGTGTGATTTACTCTAGAAGTCAATTAGAGGAAAAAATATACGGTTGGAATGAAGAAGTGGAAAGCAATGCTGTAGAAGTGCACATTCATACAATTAGACGGAAGTTTGAAACTGACATTATTATCAATGTTAGGGGCGTTGGGTATACCTTTCCCAAAGTGAGAGTCAGCTCATGAATTATTCTATCAAACGATTTTTGTTGATATATATCACTCTGGCGACTTTGGTGATATACGCCCTAATTAGTTTGGCTTCTTACTGGGTGAGTAAAGTTGAGCTTGATGAGTTATATGATACTAACTTGCAACAAGTAGCTACTGCAATTGCTGCTCAACACCTCGCCATTCAGGACACCATTCATCTTTACAGAAATAATCAAGTGGGCTCAGGTACAAAAATCGAAAGGGAAGAGGAGTTTTATGTGCGTGTGTTAGCTAGAGATGGCACAGTGCTGTATGTGTCACACCCTGAAGTTAAAGTACCACTTTCCTCATCGCTAGGACTGTTTACGCAAATATCACAGGGTAAACAATGGAGATTTTTTGTGGTTAATGCCAAAGAAGAAACTATCCAAGTGGCACAGTCTTTAAGATTAAGAAAAGATACGATTAATGAGACTGCTTACAGCTTAATGGCATCTCAGCTGCTATTTATACCAGTTTTAGTGTTATTGATATTCTTCGCGATCAGTAAAGCTCTCTTACCATTATCAATACTTACCAAAGAAATTCAGTTCCGAAATAGCGACGATCTAAATCCATTTGCAGATGATAAAGTCCCTAGTGAGATTAAGCCGCTAGTAAAATCACTTAACGTGTTTATGTGTAAAGTATCTTTTATGGTGGGTGTTTTGAAGCGTTTTACTTCTGATGCAGCACATGAGTTGAGAACGCCAATCACAGCACTTAAATTGCAACTAACTGTACTTGAGCAAGCGAAGTCAATATTTGAAAGAGAGTCCGCCATTCAAAATTTAAAAGCGGGAATCAACCGATCAGAAAAACTTGTAAGTCAACTACTCACGTTAGCCCGTCTTGAACCAGGTAACCAATCCAGACAAATACGGTCGTTCGATTTACTGGCATTAGTTAAAGAGTCTTTTGAAGAGTTATTGCCTCTTGCTCAAGAAAAGTATATTGATTTGGGCTTAATTAAAGCCGAACAATGTGAAGTGTTCGGTGTGCAACAAGAGATTAAAGTAATGATCAATAACGTTTTAGATAATGCAATAAGATACACTCCTAATGGAGGAAAAATAGATGTTTCAGTATTTAATCAAGCTGGTAATATCGTTTTAGAAGTGAAGGATTCTGGTCTAGGAATCCCTCAAAATGATATAGAGCATGTGTTTGAAAGATTTTACAGAGGTGAAAATCAGAATATAGCTGGTTCAGGTTTGGGACTTTCGATTGTTAAAGAAATTGCCTCGCAGCATAGCGCAACCATAGAGTTATCAAACTTAAATCCTGGCCTTTCATTTAAGGTGTTTTTTGCAATTAAAAGTGTGTTTTAACGGCTGAATCGACACTATGGTGCACTAGATACTTTTTTACCTCACATTTAAGAAAAAAATCTGCATATAACAGTTATTCCCTGATTAAAGTAGACCGGCAGCTTTGTCCGGCTTAGGGGACGTTTGTCAGCATTATTTAATGCCAACATTTACTGGCTTAGTTAAAGTAATTATTAGTGGCTTTTTTGAAATAATTTTAAATGGCTCTTTTGGCTGGAATATTCAATAAATGTTTGAATTGCAACTAGTTTTATAGACGTCAATCAGTTGTTTAGGTCTATGCTCGTTTTTTGCTCCATGATTCAAGAACAAATAAAGCAACCGTATGTGCCGAGTGAATTGCTAGCCTAGCATGGCGTGGCTCAAGTTTATAACTAGTTTTCCCAGCACCGTGAGCTGAACTTGCATGTGTTCGTAACGAACCAATACCATCTGTTACGGCAATAAGCCCAGATAAAATTTGTTGAAGATCTTTATCCTCTAAAACCCCAGGATCAAAGCCAAGATGTTTGCGGACAATAGCCCAAATCGTTCTGAGATCTTGCTTAGAAGGCATTTCTAGATTTTCTTCAGATATGTAAACTTTGCATACAGATTCTAGAATATTGCTAGCAGCAGAAACAGCATCTCGAGGACTTGTGTGAACATTCGATAGTGCTCTTGTGAACTCAGTATCTATCGATGCAAAGTCGCGATCCTTTATAAATTCCTCTAGTGTGCGTGAGGGCGCACCAAGTGCCCCAATTATTTTTCCACCCTTAGCATATTGAAGTTCATTGTTAGCCAGTAGAATTTTAATTCTATCAATATCTTTAATCTTTTCTGCATACAAAAAATCTACTGGATCAAGCGGGAATTCCATATAATTTTCAATTAGGCGACCAAGTACATCTAAAGGATTTATAGTCTCGTCCTTATTAGTATTTCGTAACCATGCCAAAGCCTTAGCGTGTTTACTTCCTGGTGGTGGCTCGCCTGTTGCGCCAGCATAGATAAAAAGACTATCCAAAGTTGCGTGACTCTCAC
>LNAQ01000207.1_pt1 | contig 12975 bp, 10 predicted proteins | sample 602591 | NCBI WGS metagenome assembly LNAQ01 (sample SAMN02440304, study PRJNA202911) | soil metagenome | biome: Subtropical and temperate rainforests or woodlands; isolation source: soil samples (1 kg each in a 20% v/v slurry with milli Q water) were... ... | reverse complement strand
TCTGGCGCGAAGTTTCCAGCCGAAGGCCCAGCAACTCCTGGAAAGAGTCGGCGCCTTGACGTTCGTTGAGCGGATGGGCATTGAAAATTACACGTTCGATCTCGGTGACCAAAGCATCGTTCAAGCCTTCCGCCGAGCAAAGCTGGTCGACGAACTGCTGCGACAGGTACTGGACGTAAGGGCTGGCCAGGAAGTCCTCCATGTCGGTCTGGGCGAGTTCATTGCCTGTCGTTTCGCCAGATGCCCATTGCAATTCGGCTTTGCTGTCACCGAGGTGTTGTTTCGCGCGGAGGATGAAGGAGCGCTCGTTCAAATGAGGGGAGAGCGCAAGACCACCTGCCGCAATCAGATCGGCCAAGGCGGTTTTCCCCGAACCCCGCGCGCCGATCACGGCAACCAGTCCCGCGTTCAGCTCAACGGCACCATTCGCGATCCAGGGCGCGTTCGTCACAGACAGCGAGTTGATGGTGTGGCTGTCCAATGCGCCGCGCGGTGGCTCGGCGCCGATGGAAACACGCTCTTCGGGTTCGATGCAGGCCTGGCGTAGCGAATCGAACATCAGGTCGCCCTTGATCCAGCAGCGACGGTCACCGTCAGGCTGTCCGGCCTTGGCGAGCGAATGCGCATCCGACCCGTGCAGGCAAGGCTTGCATCCGTTGTACTGGCTTTCGAGTTCCTCGACGGTGGCCGACTCCTTGCCCAGCCAGAAGCGGACCTGCTTGGGATTGGCGCTGAAGATGATGTGGGCAAGGCCCTCGACGTTCTTGCGCTGCGCCGCGAAAGAGGCGGTGGCGTCGCGCAGACCCGAAGTCCCGTCCTTCTCTCCGCCGGCGACGGCGATCAGGGTGTTCTTCTTGATCCACTCGTTTTTTGACCATGCCTGCTTGAGCTGGTCGAAGTTCACCTTGAACTGGTTGGCACCTTCGGACCGGGCTCCCTCGTCGTCTGTCAGGTCTGGTTTGTGGGCGCGGCCCAAGCGGATGAGGTCGCTGCGTTGGCAGCGGTAGGACTCGCCCAGGTAGGGGAACTCGAACTCCAGCAGAAAGCGCTTGATCCGTTCGATGTGGTCGGCATCATGCGGCGAGAAGAGCAGGTGGATGTTCACCGCCGATGCCTTCGCGGTTTCGATCCCGAGCCGCAATTCGACATTGGGGAATATCAGACCTACGCCAGGCAAACGTCCATGGCGTTTTTCGTCGATGACCTGCTCATAGCGTTCAATGCCGAAGTAGTCGGTGATACCTATTGCACGAATCGACGGGTTCGACGCCTCAATGGCGTTCAGGAACGCTGCCCAAGGATCTGGACCGGCGTACTGGTCGTTCAGGGCGGTGCCAGGCGTGTGGATGTGAGGGTCCCAGCGATGCCAGAGCGAGCCTCGGTTGCTTTGTACGTCGAACATGTCGGCCATGGGTCCTCTCTTCAGTGTTTTTCTGAGGAGGGACGCACTCCGCCACGCTCCCGTTGCGTAGCGACAGGAAGCGCGAAGATCCGACCCTCAAATGCCTAAAATACAGGGCATTATTAACTTATTTGCCTAATTTGGCGATCTTCCTCCCAGCGCCTGACTTGCGCTCCATGTGGCAAAAGCCTAATATAGCGGGCGTTGAGTATAGAGAATGCCTAATTTCATGAGCAAATTCGTGATGCCACTGCAAGCCACCGAGCGGGTTGCCCAGCTGGGTCAGCGTATCCGGGTGGCGCGGATTCGGCGCGGGTGGTCGGTCGCCGATCTCGCCAGCAAGGCGGGTATCAACCGAAACACCCTCACGGCGCTGGAACTCGGTAAGCCAGGCACGGCGGTCGGCGTGTGCTTCACAGTACTGTGGGCACTCGGCCTGGACAAGTCTCTGGACGATGTTGCGGATCCTGACAGCGATCTCCACGGCAAGGCGCTCGAAGCGTCGCGCCGCCCCACGCGGGCCGGCAAGGCCCGGAAGCCGAGCGACGACTATGACTTCTGAGCGCGAGGCCTATGTCCACATTCAGCTGCCCGGCACGTTGGAAACGGTGCCGGCAGCGCTGCTCAGGGTGCAGACGCTGCCCGACGGCACGCAGATAGGGCGGTTCCGCTACGGCGACCGTTACCTTCAACGCCAAGAGGCAGTTGCACTCGATCCGTTCCAACTGCCTCTTGCCAAGGAAGTCTTCGAGTTCACCCAACTCAAGGGGATTCCAGGTGCGGTTCGAGACGCTGGCCCCGACGCCTGGGGACGACGCGTGATCGAGCACAAGCTCGAGCGCAGCGCGGCCGACCTCCAGGAAATCGATTATTTGCTACATGGGCCGCAAGACGGAGCAGGCTACCTGAGCTTCGGGCTAAAGGCCGAACCGCCTGCGCCCAAGCGCCAGTACAACCGCACGCACCAACTGGGCGAGCTGATCGCGGCCACACAGGCGATCGAAGAGGGTCGCCCAGTGGCCGCCCATCTGCTCGAACAGCTCGATCCTGGCACCAGCATGGGTGGTGCGCGGCCGAAGGCCACGATTGAGGACGCGCAAAGTCTCTGGCTCGGCAAGTTTCCAGCCAGAGATGACCGCTTCAATCTGCAGCGCGTCGAGTTCGCGACGCTCGACCTGGCACGCAGATGCGCCCTGAACGTCACACAGGCACGGCTGGAGGCGGTTGGCGAGAGCGACGTGCTGATGCTGCAGCGCTTCGATCGCGACTACACCGACAAGGGCTACCTGCGTTTCGGTCTCGTCAGTGGCCTGACCGTGCTCGACTGCGGCGATAGCCACCTGGACCGGGAACGTTGGTCCTACCCGTTGATGGCCGATAACCTGCGCCGCTGGTCCGAAAAACCGGAAGCCGACTGCGCCGAACTATTCAGGCGGATGGTCTTCAATGCCGCCGTGACCAACAACGATGATCATCCTCGCAACCACGCCCTGTTGCGCAGGCAGAAGGGATGGCGGTTGTCGCCGGCCTACGACCTCGTGCCCGCGCCCGTAGTGAGCCTGGAGAGGCGCGATCTGGCGTTGACTGTCGGCGACTACGGTCGCACGGCCAGCATCTACAACCTCCTGTCGCAGGCTGGGCGTTTCGGCTTGTCAGCGGAAGAGGCGCGCGGGCAAATCGATAGCCTCGTCGACGTCGTCAGGCATTGGCGCGACGGCTTCTTCGCCTGCGGCGTATCGGCCAAGGACATCGACTACATCGCTCCGGCCATCCTGCCTGACTGTTTCTTCTTCGAAAGGCAACCCGATGCGTGAGGCGCCATGTCGGCTTGCATCTTTGGCCATGCCAACATGCCGTTCGAACCTATCCTCTCACGACATCGAGATGTCATGATTAGCCCCGCGGACAACTACAAGGGCTTCACGGACTTGGCCACCGCTCAGGTCGAAGGCACCGATTACCGAGTCCATGTGCGGGCGAACGTCGGTTCGACCGTCGCCGTGATAGCCCCCCATGGGGGCAGCATCGAGCAGTACACATCGGACGTTGCACGCGACGTTGCAGGGGCGGACTTCAATCTCTACATGTTCGAAGGAATTCGCCATGCCGGCAACTATGCCGCGCTTCACCTGACCAGCCATAGGTTTGATGAGCCGCGATGTCTAGAGTTGCTGTCCAGCTGCGACCATGTGGTCGCGTTACACGGATGTGCTGGCGACGTTCAACAGGCCCTTGTCGGGGGCCTCGACGAGCCCTTGAAGGCCGCTGTGGCGAAAGCCATCGCTGATCTGGGTATCGATACCCGGCTGCGGGGGCACCAATTCCCGGCAACCGATCCGAAAAACATTTGCAATCGTGGGCGCCGCGGCGTTGGCGTGCAGATCGAGATGACGATGGCGTTGAGGCTGCATGGGCCGCGGGAGGCGATCTCTGCGGCCATCCGGTCGGTGTTGCTGGCGTTGGCGACGGTTTAACTAGGGGAGGAAGAGACAAATGATTTTGACCGACAACGAAACCAAAGTTGACTTGCTCAACAACGAGGCGATCGCCAAGACCATCGTCGAACTGTTGCGCGAGAAACCGGACCATCCAGTCACGATCGGTGTCCACGGCGATTGGGGCGCTGGGAAATCCAGTGTCTTGGAGATGATCGAAGCCGGGTTCTCGGGTCAGGACGATGTGCTCTGCCTGAAGTTCAACGGTTGGCGCTTCCAGGGGTTCGAGGATGCCAAGATCGCGTTGATCGAGGGCATTGTGACTGGCTTGGTCGAAAAGCGCCCCGCACTGACGAAGGCTGCGGGTGCGGTCAAGGATGTTTTCAATCGCATCGATTGGTTGAAGGTCGCAAAACGCGCAGGTGGCTTGGCGGTGACCGCATTCACGGGCATTCCGACGCCGGACCAGATTGGTGCCGTTCTGGGGACGCTCGAAGGCATGTTTGCCGACCCTGGCAAGCTGGCGACGAAAGAAAACCTCACGTCCGCCATTGATGGCGTGAAAGAGATGTTGAAGCCGGCGGAAACCAGGAACGTCCCAGAGGAGGTCGAAGCCTTTCGCAAAGCGTTCGACAAGCTCCTCAAGGATGCGGGCATCAAGCAGCTCGTTGTGCTGATCGATGACCTTGATCGTTGCTTGCCAGATACTGCCATCGAGACGCTCGAAGCAATCCGGCTGTTCGTGTTCACCGCCCGCACCGCCTTTGTGGTCGCCGCCGATGAGGCGATGATCGAGTATGCGGTGCGTAAGCACTTTCCGGATCTGCCCGAGACCACGGGCCCGCGCGACTATGCCCGGAACTATCTGGAAAAACTGATCCAAGTGCCGTTTCGCATTCCGGCTTTGGGTGAGACCGAGACGCGCATCTACGTGACGTTGTTGTTGACGGGTGCGGAGATCGGAGACGGAGATGCTGCCTACGCGAACCTCATCGAGGTGGCGCGTGAACGCCTCAAGCGTCCTTGGGCGAGCGGTGGACTCGACGCGGCGACTGTTAAGGCGGCACTTGGGGATAAGGCCGAACAAGCCAACAACGCGCTCGCGCTCAGTGACCAAATCGGCCCCATTCTTGCAAGTGGGGTGAAGGGCAACCCGCGCCAGATCAAACGATTCCTGAACACCCTGTTGCTCCGGGAGCGGACGGCGGCGGCACGGGGGTTCGGCGATGACATCACGTTGCCCGTATTGGCAAAGCTGATGCTCGCCGAGCGTTTCATCCCCCGATTGTTCGAGCAGATCGCATTCGTGGCGGCGATCCATCCGAAAGGCTTCTGCGATGACCTTGAGGCGCTAGAGAAGAGTCTGGCCGCGGACGGTAAGACAAGCGCGCGAGGAACGAGCAAGGGGGCGAAGCCACCGGACTCGCCTGTGCCCATCTCTGACAACGCTGTTCTGTCGGAGTGGAAGTCATCTGATACGGTCTGTGATTGGGCCCGTGTGCAGCCGGCTCTGTCCGGTGTCGATTTGCGTCCATATCTGTTCGTGACGAAAGACAAGAAAGACTACTTCGGGGCGGTGTCGGTGTTGGGGCACCTGGCCAGCGTAGTGGAGAAGTTGTTCGGCGGGAAGATGATGGTTCAAGGCTACGAAGCTGAGTTGAAGCAATTGGCTCAGCCAGAGGCCGACAAGGTATTCGAAGCCGTGCGCACTACGGTCATGGGCACTGGGGCCTTCGATACGATGCCGCCTGGCGTCGATGGCCTCATCGTCTTGGTGAAGGCTCAGCCGGGACTGCAAGGCAAGTTGCTCGACTTCCTGGAGGCTTTGCCGAGTAGCAAGTGCGGGCCATGGGCCGTGCGCGGATGGCAGGGTGTCATCAAGGATCCGGATTGCGTGAGCCGCCTGACCAAGCTGTTGACGGATTGGAGCAAGGTGACGAACAACCCCACACTCAAGGCGACCGCCGAACTGGCACTTAAAGACACGAAAGGGGCTCGCTGATGGGAACTTCGACAGCGTACGGCGGCCCAGGGGGCGGAACGCCACTGGTTCCCTCGTGGTTAGGAGATGCTGACGGTGGGGCCGCGCCACCGGCATCGCCTGCAGGAGGTGATGGCACTGGAAGCGACGGCGTTTCACCCGGTGACGGAAGCGCGCCGCCCATCGCGCCGAGTCGACCGTCCATTCCTGCGGCCGCCGACCCTCAACGCTTCTCCGGCGCACGGAATAGTTTCACGCGATTTGCCGGATCGGGCGGTAGCGATCGGGTCAACTTGGGGCGTGCCGTCTCTCGTTACGTCTCCACGTCGGCGGGGGGTGCGCGTCAAGCGGCACAACGTATGGGGGCCTCGCGGGGTTCTGGTGCGAGGTTGCTGGGCTTCCTTGCGGATGCCCAAGCCAGAGGCGTGCGTGAAGCGCTTCGCTCGCTGGACCTCGAGTCGCTTGCGGGAAGGCCAATCCAAGAAATCTTTGTCGGCTTGGCCGACTACATCTGCCCAGGGGCCGGCACAGTCGATGAGGGAATCGCGCGAGAAGCCTACATCGAGACGATCATCGAACTGGCCACCGAGGGGTTGACCGACCTTTCGACCTTCACGCCCGACCAGATGCAAACCGTGTTCGAGTTGTATGCGACGCATGCGATCGAAGCGCGCATCTGCAACGACATCGGCACCAAGGCCGTGACCATGCCGACGGATGTGCAGGCTGCCCACAGGGTGGAAGCGCAACTACGCGACTTCATCCGTGGCGGAGTAAGTGATGCGCTCACGAGGGCGCGCGCCGAATCGCCCAATCTGACCCCGGAGCGTATCCAGTCGTTCGTGGACACGGTATACGAGTCGGCGTTCTCGATTCTCCAGACGCTTGGTCAAGCGGAGGTAGATCAATGAAGCGTCAACTTCTGGCCGGACGCTTTGGCCCTGACGATCAAGTCGACATTCCCATGGCCGCGGACGAGCAGCGGACTTCGCTTCAAATGGTCGCTGGCGAAAAGTCTCTTGATCACGGCATCGGGAGCGCTCTGACGAGCTTGAAGAAGCTGGGCATCTTCCCGTCCGAGATCGGCATCGATCTATTGGTCCTCGCTGCGCATGTCCATGCAGCCGACACTCGCATCTCCCGCGCTGAGCAGTCGCAAGACTCCTGGACGCGAGAGATCCGCTTGGTCGTGCCCGTGAGTGATCCGGCGCGTTGGACAGCCGCAACTGCAACGCTAACAAAGGCCTTGAACTTCCTGACTGGCGACCGTTGGACGGTCGGGTATAGGGCGCGTCCGCACAGATTCGCCACTATCGCCAGCGAGGCGCCTCCCACCCTGCTTGCGCCGCCGTTCGACTCAGTGAGCCTGTTTTCGGGCGGCCTGGACAGTTTGATTGGTGCTATCGATTTGCTGCAGCGCGGGTCGACTCCGCTGTTGGTGAGCCACTTCGGCGAAGGCGCCACCAGCGATGCTCAGGGAAAGCTCTTTTCCGGTTTGAAGAAGAACTACGACAAATCGTCTTTTGAGCGTCTGCGTGTCGGCATGACGTTCGATGATGGGCTGGTCGAAGACGTCGGGTCGGAGAACACCACACGCGGACGGTCGTTCTTGTTCTTCGCGCTCGGGGTCTTCGCCGGGACTGGATTGGGCAAAGGTTTCATTTTGCGCGTGCCCGAAAACGGGCTGATCGCCTTGAATGTTCCGCTGGATCCGTTGCGCTTGGGTTCGAACAGTACGCGCACCACCCACCCCTTCTACATGGCTCGCTGGAACGACCTGCTGTCAGAGTTGGGCATCGACGGTCGCGTTGAGAATCCATGCTGGGACATGACTAAGGGCGAAATGGCGTCGGCTTGCGAGAACCCCGCGTTGCTGGCCAGGCTCGCGCCAGACTCTCTGTCTTGTTCGTCGCCCACGAAGGGGCGCTGGCAGGGGCTTGGCATCGAACATTGCGGCTACTGCCTGCCGTGCCTGATCAGGCGTGCCGCCTTGGACAGGGCTTGGGGGCCCGGCAAGGATGAGACTACCTACACAGTGTCTGATCTCCGGGCCAAGGTATTGGACACCCGGGAATCGACGGGTCAGCAGGTTCGATCCTTTCAATATGCCATTGAGCGTCTTCGTGGACGTCCGCAACTCGCGAACCTTCTCATTCACAAGCCCGGCTCACTGGCCGACGAAGTCGCGCGCTTGGACGAACTCGCTGACGTTTATCGTCGTGGCCTCGACGAAGTTGCACGCTTGATCGATGGCGTCGAGACAAGGCCAAGCTGATGCTGGATCGCTCATGACCGCCGCGGCAGGACTTGTGGATTTCCACTGCCATCTCGACCTCTATCCGGATCACGAAGCTGCGGTGCTGGAAGCGGACCAAGCGGGCGTCTTCACGCTGGCAGTGACGACGACCCCGAGGGCCTGGCCGCGCAACCATGAACTGGCGCAGCGCACGCGACACGTGCGCGCAGCACTTGGCCTTCATCCGCAACTGGTGGCCGAACGGGCCAGTGAACTGGATCTGTGGGACAGGCACCTGTCAGAAACGCGCTACGTTGGTGAGGTGGGCCTCGATGCTGGTCCGCGCTTCTACAAATCGTTCGATCTGCAGAAGCAGGTGTTCCAGCATGTCTTGCAGCGTTGTGCGGAATCAGGAGACAAGGTCGTCACCGTCCATAGCATCCGAGCAGCTAAGATCGTGCTCGATCACATAGAACGCTTTCTTCCAGCGACACGAGGCAAAGTTGTGCTGCACTGGTTTACGGGCACGAAGGCCGAGGCAACTCGCGCGCTCGCGCTGGGGTGTTATTTCTCGATCAATGCCGCAATGCTTGAGAACCAGCGACATTCGGCCATGGTGGCGGCCATCCCGGTCGACAGGTTGCTGACTGAGACGGATGGGCCTTTCACCAAGACCGGCGCTAGGCCGTCGAAGCCAGCAGATGTTGCGGCTGTGATTGATCTGTTAAGCGGGCTGCACAATATTCCACCAGCTACGATGGCCGCGACGGTACGTGGGAATCTGCGCTGCTTGTTGGCGTACGGCGGAATCGACGGGCCTGAAGGGTCCGTAGTGCCGGATCGGTTCATTTGCAAATCTGACCCTACCAACGAATAGATCAAAAACGAGGAAACTGCGCATGCCGCTCACGCAAAAAGAGATCGTCGACCTGAAAAAACTCATCAAAGATCGGGTAGACAACTACCCTGATCTAAACGGGATGGTTGCTGCTGGCAGGCTGATCTACAAGTCCGGGTGGTACGAAGCTACGAGCAAGGAGGCGCATGACGCCATTGTTCAGTACGCCACTTCGATTCGCGTGAGCAGAGACGGCAAGGCGCAGGTCAAGGTGGCGCGGGCGAGTAAGCGGCTCAAGGTCCTGGCTGACAAACTGTGAGCGCCCCAGCCCTGGCATCTCATGTTGGTTGGCAGGAATGGAAGATCGTCGCGCGAGCAGCGCGACTGGCTCGTGACGAGTCGGTTATCCTAGATGCTGATTGATCATGGTGTCGAGAACGTCGCTTCCCCGCAAATCGCTCCATCTCCCGCGCCAGCAAAAGATCTGCGCTTCTGACGGTAAAAACGACGGTATAGACCCATGTTGATCACAGCCAAGTCCTTTAACCATGCGGGTTTGGACGGCCTGTTGATGATGGAGTGGGAATGATTGGCCGGTGCCCGGCGCGGATGGCAAGGCCGAAACTGCGCCGGGCCACCTGAAAGCGAGCTACATTGACCAGGGCAAGCTCGGCGTCGCCTTCGGCGAGGGCTTCTACGTCTGCGAACCACCGGTCGCCTGACCCGGAAACAATCCGAAGAAGGAGCTAGCCATGCGCTACAGCAGCGGAAATTACGAAGCATTCGTCCGTCCCCGCAAACCTGAGGGCGCCGACAGGAAGACGGCGTGGTTCGTCGGATCGGGCCTCGCCGGGCTTGCTGGCGCGGCCTTCCTGATCCGGGATGGCGGCGTGGCGGGCGAGCGCATCACCATCCTCGAAGAGCTGGCCATTCCAGGCGGCGCACTCGATGGTCTCGACGTTCCTGAAAAGGGGTTCGTCATCCGCGGTGGGCGCGAAATGGAGGCACATTTCGAATGTCTCTGGGATCTCTACCGCTCGATCCCGTCGCTGGAGATCGAAGACGCGAGCGTCCTGGACGAGTTCTACCGGCTCGACAGAGATGATCCGAACGTCTCGCTGCAGCGTGTGACGCAGAACCAGGGCCAAGACGTGCCCGACAAGGCCCTGCTGACGCTGAACGACAAGGCCCAGAAGGACTTGCTCTCGGTCTTCCTCGCGACCCGGGAGGAGATGGAGAACAAGCGCATCAACGAGGTCTTCGGCGAGGACTTCCTCAAGAGCAACTTCTGGCTCTACTGGCGCACCATGTTCGCCTTCGAGGAGTGGCATTCGGCGCTGGAGATGAAGCTCTATCTGCATCGCTTCATCCACCACATCGGCGGCCTGGCGGACTTCTCCTCGCTCAAGTTCAATCGCTACAACCAGTATGAATCGATGGTCCTGCCGCTGGTGAAGTGGCTGCAGGACCGTGGCGTCAAGTTCCGCTATGGCGTCGAGGTCACCGATGTCGATTTCGACATCCAGGCCGGACGCAAGCAGGCGACGCGGATCCGCTGGAGCGAGAAGGGCGTCGCTGGCGGTGTCGACCTCGGGCCGGACGATCTCGTCTTCGTCACCATCGGCTCGCTGACCGAGAACTCGGACAACGGCGATCACCATACCCCGGCCCGGTTGAAGGAGGGGCCGGCGCCGGCTTGGGACCTGTGGCGCCGCATCGCCGCCAAGGACCCCGCCTTCGGCCGTCCGGACGTGTTCGGCGCGCACATCCCCGAGACCAAGTGGGCATCGGCGACGATCACCACGTTGGACCCTCGCATTCCGACGTACATCGAGAAGATCGCCAGGCGCGATCCATTCAGCGGCAAGGTGGTGACGGCCGGTATCGTCACCGTCAAGGATTCGAGCTGGCTGTTGAGCTGGACCGTGAGTCGGCAGCCGCATTTCAAGAAACAGCCGAAGGACCAGGTCGTCGCCTGGTTCTACGCGCTGTTCGTGGATCGGCCTGGCGATTATGTGAAGAAGCCGATGCAGGACTGCACCGGCGAGGAGATCACCCAGGAATGGCTCTATCACATGGGCGTTCCGGTCGAGGACATTCCGGAACTGGCCGCCACGGGCGCGAAGGCCGTGCCGGTGATGATGCCGTACATCACCGCCTTCTTCATGCCGCGCCAGGCCGGCGACCGGCCCGACGTGGTCCCCGAGGGCGCCGTCAACTTCGCCTTCATCGGCCAGTTCGCCGAGTCCAGGCAGCGCGACTGCATCTTCACCACCGAGTATTCGGTCCGTACCCCGATGGAGGCCGTCTACACCTTGCTCGATGTCGAGCGCGGCGTGCCGGAGGTGTTCAACTCGACCTACGACATCCGCACGCTGCTTGCCGCGATCGGGCCGCTGAGGGACGGAAAGGGAATCGACATTCCCGTGCCGGCCTTCCTGCGCAATCTGCTGATGCGCAGGCTGGACAAGACCCAGATCGGCGCGCTGCTGCACGAGTTCAAGCTGGTCAGGGAAGACTGACGACGCCACGCCACGCCACGCCCCGTGCCGGGTTACGGCACCGATGCGCCAGAACCCGGACCCTCAGACCGTCGCCTCGGCCAGGCGTCGCCCAGGTTGCTGCCGTGTGGACGCCTTGTCCCTCAGGCCCAGCACCACCTGCAGCGCCATCGCGATGGCGCCACCGATGAACACCACGTCACCGAACGTGCGCACCCAGCGAAGGTTCTGCAGCAGCGGCTGCTGCATGAAGTCTTCGCTGCGCGCGTACCACAGCCCCTGGCTCACGCTGGCGTGGAACTGGATGATCCCGATGGGCAGCAGGCTGGTGAAGATCATCAGTACGAGGCCAGCGTTGAGGCCCCAGAACGCGGTCTTCATCAGCGGTGCGCTGAACTGGTAGTGCGGGCGCAGGTAGCGCAGCACCAGCAGCGTGAAGCCCAGCGCCAGGAAGCCGTAGACCCCGAACAGCGCGGCGTGGGCGTGCACCGGTGTGGTGTTTAGTCCCTGGATGTAGTACAGCGACATCGGCGGGTTGATCATGAAGCCGAAGACGCCAGCGCCCAGCATGTTCCAGAACGCGACGGCGACGAAGCACATCAGTGGCCAGCGCAGGTTCTCCATCCAGGGCGCGCGGGCCTTCAGGCGCCAGTTCTCCCAGGCCTCATGGCCCAGCACGATGAGCGGGACCACCTCCAGCGCACTGAAGCTCGCACCGACGGCCATGACCGGCGTGGTGGTGCCGGCGAAGTACATGTGGTGGAAGGTTCCAGGAATGCCGCCGAGCATGAACAAGGACGCCGACGCGAGGCTTGCGACCGTGGCCATGCGCACCGACACCAGGCCGAGCGTGGAGAAGATGAAGGCCAACGCCGTGGTGGCGAACACCTCGAAGAAGCCTTCCACCCAGAGGTGCACCACCCACCAGCGCCAGTACTCCATCACCGAGAGGTGGGTGCGCTCGCCGTAGAACAGGCCGGCACCGTAGAACAGGCCGATGGCGCCGACCGAGGCGGTGAGCAGCGCGAGCAGGTTCTTGTCGGCACCATCGCGCTTGAACAACGCGGGCAGCACACCGCGCAGCATCAGCACCAGCCACAGCAGGATGCCGACGTACTTGCCGATCTGCCACAGGCGCCCCAGGTCCACGTATTCATAGCCCTGGTGGCCGAGCCAGAAGTTCCATTCGGGCGGCATCACCTGCGCGATGGCCAGGTAATTGCCGGTGAAGGAGCCCACCACGACGGCGACCAGCGCCCAGAACAGCACGTCCACACCGATCCGCTGGAACTTCGGATCCTTCCCGCCATTGATCAGCGGCGCGAGGAACAGGCCGGCCGCGAGAAAGCCGGTGGCGATCCAGAACAGCGCGGCCTGGATGTGCCAGGTGCGTGTCAGCGAGTAGGGGAGCCAGCGCGAGATGTCGATGCCGTAGAACTGCTGGCCTTCGACGGTGTAGTGCGCAGTGAGCCCGCCGATGAACACCTGGAAGATGAAAAGCGCCACCACCAGGAACAGGTACTTGCCCAGGCCGCGTTGCGACGGCGTGAGTGCGAAGGTGGTCAGCGGATCGCGTGCGGCT
>LNAQ01000206.1_pt1 | contig 12982 bp, 11 predicted proteins | sample 602591 | NCBI WGS metagenome assembly LNAQ01 (sample SAMN02440304, study PRJNA202911) | soil metagenome | biome: Subtropical and temperate rainforests or woodlands; isolation source: soil samples (1 kg each in a 20% v/v slurry with milli Q water) were... ... | reverse complement strand
GGTGGTGGGACACTCGCCCGCCACCGACAGTAGCATGAACGTACGCAAAACAGGGTATGCCTGCCCTTGCACGCTGATGCAAACGGTTTGACCGGCCCGCATCCTACCGCCAAGCCTCCCGCCCCTGCCCACCCTCAGGACTTGCTACCTTCCCGAAACAGAGCGTTCATGGACTCCCATCCACCACAAGGAGTTCAGCATGACCACCACCCACTTCGACCAACTGCAACTTGCCGACCGCTGGGGCCTGTCACCCAAAACACTGGAGCGCTGGCGCGTCAATGGCATCGGACCAAAGTTCATCCGGCTGCCTGGCAAGGTAATCTACCGTCTGTGCGACATTGAGGCCGACGAAAACGACTGCCTGATTTCATCGACCGCCGAGTTGCGCAAGCCCACGAAGCTTTCCGACCAGCCAGTGGCAGCCGGACGGCGCTGGTAGCCTGTATTCGTAAATGCTTCGTGGCTCAAACGGATGGCTCAGTCTCGTCTCCCGAGTCAGCGGCAGGTGTACTGAGCCTTCGACGTGTCAGGGCGCAGCGTTGCTCAATCAAAGTCACAATTTGCTCAACCACGCCATGGCTAGTGAAGCCACGCGTGGGATCTGACTGCAGTTCACGCGCGGTAGACGGCATTGACTTTGCCAAGACCAGGATCCGCTTTCTGGCCTGAGCTTTGCTAAGGGCAACGGCTTCCGCGAACTGGTCCCAGTGCCGTGCCTGGACTTCACTGAACTTGTACTTGCTGCCAATCTTCATCGCCATCTTGGGCGTCAGATTCGGATAGACCGCCGTGGACAGTACATCGTAGAGCGGCGCCAGCACGGGAGTCCCGTTCGCGTACAACAGCGAAAAATTCTTGGCGTGCGCGTCGTGATTGCCTATCAAGGCGTTGAAGATCACGAAGTCGAGCATTCGCAGGATCTGCAGTGCGCTGGGGCGCGTAACGCGCCGAACCAGTTCGAAACATTGTGCCAGATCCGGACCACCTTCGTTCTGGTATTTCATTTCAGGTACCACGCCCAGCGCCTGGCAAAAGTCCTCTTGATGCAGGCGCCGCCGCTGCCCTTGTACAACAGCCACCCGGTCGTAGCGCTCGACCAACAAAAACTGTCGCCCCAGCACAGAACGCACCTGCGACTTGGCCGGCTTGAGCTGCATGGCCCCGGCCAGCGCCAGGCAAAAGCCTTCGTTGGTAACTGTGTCCGCTAAAGTACGAATAGGAGGCTTCAGGATATGCGAGCTGGGCGTTCCATTTCTCGGCAGACCGATCCGGTCGCCATCGAAGACCACCGGCAGTTTGTCTTGAGCGCCCGCCAGGGAGAGCCGCAGGCCATCCTTGCCGGCCAACATCGGCCGATGCGGCAGTTCATCGAGAATGGCGACGATCTCTTCATCGCTCAGCCACTGAACGTCGTGGCCTTGGCTGGACAACGCCTGCCCTTGCTCCAGTAAGGTCACGGCCCCGGCACACTCCCCACCGATTTGATCGAGCAGCGCAAAATCGTTCTGGCTCGACACTTGAAATTGCTGTGCAATGAGGCGCCGGAGTTGTCCCTCTGGCAACAGCCCAGCAAAGAAGGGGCGCGCGTGGTGATCGTCGAATGGTTCCGCTTGCAGAGGCAGTGAACTGGACAGGGGCACCGCGTCAGGGCGTGAGAGCCAATCCGGGGCGTAACAGAAATTCAGCCGGCCATCGATCAGCGCCAGAGTGCCAATCCGCTCGGCAAACAGCCAGACTTCCAGCTCACGCGCCATACGCTTTGCCCTCAGGGTGATTTTCAGGGGCGGAGGATGGCAAGCCTGTGACTTGGAGCGTTCCACCCAAGGCATCGATCACGCGCAGCACGTTTTCAAGCCGCAGAGTGGGCTTTCCTGCTTCAAGATCGACGATGAAGCGCACTCCAACCCCTGCCGCCAAGGCTAACTGGGGCTGTGTTAGCCCCAGTTGCTTGCGTGCAGCACGCAGTGTGTCGCCGAGTTGATCTGGGGTTCGTATGGAGTTCATCACTGGCTTTGTTTCCCGTTCGGGAAATTATCGACCAGTTTGAAGAGAGAGGCAAGCAATATTTCCCGTTCGGGAAGCGCCTGTAGATGCAAAGCGCTTGTTGACCAGGAGTCACCATGACCACCGAACGCCTGCCCGTAGTGCTCAGGCTATCTGCTTGGCCATCTCTTTGAGGACGGTGTGCAAAATGGCTCTGAGGCAGCGGGATTCGCCTGCCATCGTGGCAGACAAATCGGGGCGCGCGTGGGCGATCTGAGCGTTTTCAGCTTCGACTTCGGCGTACAGCGCTTCCGCCTCCTGTACAGCGCGGCTGCGCAGATTTTCAAGCAGTCGCTGGGCCGTGCCTTTGGCTAGATTCAACGATGCACCAGCCTCCAACAGCAAGCCACGGTTGATGTCCGAGAAGTGCCGCACGCCCAGGATCGGCCACGCCAGCTGGGTTTGTGCGGGCCATCCTTTTTTGTCGAAGGCAGCGGTGTCATACGTGGCGACGCTGAGCAGGTCGTAAAACGGTGCCAACTGAACACCCTCATGCGAGACCAGGAAGCTCAGGTTTTTTAGGTGGGCATCGCTATTACCGACGAGTACATTGAACACCAGCCAGCCAAAGAGCCGAGAGCGTGCGACCGCCGGGCTGCGACAGGCATTGGCGAGTGCTGCAAGATTTTCCATGCTGCCCTGGCTATATTTGAAGCTACGATCCAGCCCCAGCAACTGGCATGCGTCAATCACGTGTCGGCGTTGCCAGCCTGGAGCGTCTGGAATCCGGTCAAAGCGGTCAACCAGGTATACGGGTGATGGCACGTAGCGACGGTGCACACTGGGCACATCAAGCCCCAGGCGCTTGGATAGCCGCATCACGAACCATTCATTGATTACGGAATGGGGGTAGTCCTCATCCGGGTGATCAGGCTTCAGGATGTGGGTAGAGGGTGTGGCGCCAGCGGGTTCAAACAGCGCGTCATCTTGCAGGACGACTGCCAGCTTGTGCTGGACACCGGCCAGTGACATGCGCTTGATGGCCGCATGTGTCAGCGGTGCCTTGGGCAACTGACGAATGCGGGCCTCCAGGGCATCATCCGGCAATGGTCGCAGGGGCTCAGCTATTTGCCGCGCAGCATCTGGCGGTAGCAAGGTCACTGACCCTGCTGATTCCGCGCCGTACCAGGCCAACAATCCGAAGGCGTCTGCCGCATCCAGCTTGGCATCTCCGGCCAGAAGAACACGTTGGCCTTCTTCCGGCAGCAGATTGTCGAAATACCATTGCACGGGGCGCTTGCTTGCGCCGTCCAGCAAGGATTCTGCCGTCAGTGAAAGGTGCGGGCTGAGCGCGAAGCGCTGAGGGTTGCTCAACCAATCTGCTGCGTACTGAAAACTCCAGAGGCCCGCCACTTCTTGCAAAGTGCCAACCACCGTTTCATTGATCGACGCGCGCAAAAACCGGCCGTTCATGGCTTATCCCTGCTATTCGCAGGATCATGCAAATAGGTGGCCACGCTCTCGGGCACATCCACCATGACCCGGATGCCTAGTCCTTCAAGCACTCGAAAGAGCTTGCCCCACTGCACGGTTTCACTGCCGCGCTCGATCTTGCCCAGAAAATTCTCGCTGACGCCGATGCTACCGGCCGCGTCATCCTGGCGAATCTTCTGCGCCTTGCGGCTGGCGCGCACCACTCTGCCGATGGCTGCTGCGTTGTCGATGGGTATCTTCATGGCAAATCCTCACGGTTGAGAGGATTTTGCGTCAAGTAGGCGCATTTGGCAACTAATCCTTTTGATTATGCGGATTTTAAGCGTCTGCAGTATTGCTTGTCTAAAATCCTCTACCTCATGAGGATTTAGACAAGAGTCTCGGATGCAAGAAATATTTCCCGTTCGGGAATGTTTCTTGAAACAGTGCGCTTCTAAAGAAAAAACTTCCCGATCGGGAAGTTTTCGTAAATGCGAGGAGCGATGCGCTTGTTGACTCGTCAAAAGTCAACAAGCGCATCGGTCACCACGAGCTTTCCCGCGATTATGAATCAACGGGTTAGAAACGCCCGTGAGGAAGGATGAGGAGAAATGCGGAAGGATGCGTACTGGTTGGGGCTATTGCGGAACGAAGGTGGGACACTCGCCCGCCACGCCTTGGTCACAAGAGCTTCGTGGTTCATGGCCCACTCGCCCTGCTTGGCAACGCCTTCTATGCGGTTCTTGTTCATCGGCTCGCAATTTACGCTCCACGCTTCCTTCCCACGCTCGGTCGCCCTCACGCAGTTGCGCTTCACTTTGCTCACTGTGACCAGCTCGCAGCGGGACTTGCACCCGCAGGTGTGCGCCATGCTGGGCGCACTAAGAAAAAATCCCACCCGAGAGTGGTTGGGGTTTGAATATTGGTGGCGTGCAGCTTACTACCGAACAACTCGCTATTGAGGTCAATGAGTATTGCTGTGGGTATTTGTCCGTTGGCTTCAGCATGTCGGCCAGGCAAAGAAGCAGCGCTATGGTTCCGGACAGAAGCGCTGCTGGTAATCACGAACAATGCTCTTGCTCACGCCAATCGAGTCGAGGATGAAGCCGATGATCGTGAGTTGCAGATACTGCGACACGAGAACAAGATCGCGCATCTCAAGTTGCGTGAGCAACTTCTTTGGCCTGCCTACGTGCGCTATCTCGTTACGTAGATCCCCAATTTTTTGACCGGTCTCGGCGATATCAGCGGTTGAGAATAACTTGCCAAGACCGTTTGTGATTTTTTCGCACCCCCACTTCGTCAGGGGGTACTCATACTTCTGCTTCCCATCGACTTTGGCGGAATGGCTGATCGACTCCAATTGAGTGGCATACAGCACGATCTCGCCATGCAGCGAGTGCTCATCCCTAAATCCAGTTTCGTTCTGAATGCTCGAAATTATCGTCGAGAAATTCTTGTGCAAGCCCAGCCAACTTCCGACAACAGCACCGAGGTCAATCTTGGCCTTCGTGATTGGCATGTGAAAATGGGAATGTTCGGTAGTCGCCAGTTTTAGCGTTCGCTTATCCAGCGCCATGGACGGGTAGACCTCGATCACAATGCGCTCCGAAGTATCAGTATGCTTTACGAGCGTCATGCTATCCGGGTACACCGGGCCGTAAATGAGCAGGGCAAATAAGTCGGCGATCTCCTTGATCCGTCCAGATAGGCCGCGCATCGGCAAACCAACATCCAAGGCTATGTGGATGCGGTAAGAAATGTCCTTCTTCAACATGAAGAAACTGTCCGGATACTCTTTCCTGACCGATTTGTAATACTCACTCAGTCTTTCGAGTGCCTTGTCATCTCTGCTATAGATCTGGGCAGTGATGTCATCATTCAAAAATCCGAAACTACCTGTGCTGCCAATATCAATCAGGCCATAATCAGTCCGCAAGGAAAATACGGGCTGGTCGGAAAACTTCTCGTGATCCTTGAATCCTTGCGGAAAGAAAAATTCCTGCAATGTTGTCAGGGAAAAATTGATATCGACAAAGACTTCGTCAGGCTCGAGAAAGTCGCCTACCGCAAGGCAGTAAAACCCAGCTTTTCCCGGGCGGGTGCTCAACCCGTTTCTAACCGCAAATCCGGTTCGATGCGGCTTGAAATTGCCAATCAACGTACATTTATCGCCAGTGTCCAAGACTCCATGCACAAGCTCTGACTCGCTCGGCAATTCACTGCCAGTTATGGCGTAGGACAGAATTACGCCATCTTCAGGGGAGTAGTTGATCTTTCCTGGAAATCGTTTTTCATACTGATCGGGAACAAAAAACTCCCCAATCCATTGCCTTTCCTCAAAGAGTTTCGCCGTCATCTTGTGCATTGGTGCTCAATCAGCACCGGAGCTTTGGGGCTGCTCTGCCCGAACAGCCTCAAATATCTCACGTGCCAGGATAGGAAATGCCGCGCGCTGGAATTCACCGTCATCCATGTAACGGGTGACAATCTTGTCGTTTTCCGACATACGCTGAATCATCAGGTCTTCGATCAGCTTGCGCACGCCTAGCTGGAACTTATCCAGCGGATTAGCCATTGCAGTCTGGATCACCTGCTGGTTGGCTGCCGCACGCGCCTTGATCTGCTCGAAGAACAGCCGATCCTCCTCGGTAAACGCCGTGCCAAACCGCTCGTTCAACACCTGGATGATTTCGGAGAGCGGGGCCTTTTCGTCCTTGGCCTTGCCCGTGCCAACGTCGGTAGGTCCATAAACCGCCTCAGGCTCGCCCACCTTCAAATCAATCGAGCCACTGGACACGCGCTGCAACCGGTAGTACTGCAATTCCACCTCATTACCGATCTTGACCACGGTGTTATCGCGGTCCAGCGGCAGGTGCGGCAGTAGAAAGCGACCATAGCTATAGAGCATTTCCAGATCAGGGTCCGCGTAAGGCAGTATCTGGCTCAGGAAGGAATACATCCGCACGTAACCACCCAGCTTGTCGCGGAAAGTCGTGCGGATTTCGTCATCGTCACTGGACTTGAAGCGATCCACCGCCGGTTGCAGGTGGCGCTGCATATGGGCGTGATCGGCCGCGTTCTGCCGATCCGGCTGGCGGTAAAAAATGCGCGCAAAGGCCTCCACTTCACTCCAGTGATAAATCTGCAACTGATCCAGCGCGTGCTTGATGCTGGGCAGCATCTCTGAATTGGCGGATTCCTGCAGGCTGGTGGAATCGAAATACGGTTTGAACGCAGCGTAGATGTCTTCGGGCTTGTTGACGAAATCCAGCACGAAGGGCTCGTCCTTGCCCGCAATTTTGCGGTTCAGGCGCGACAGGGTCTGCACCGCCTGCACGCCATCGAGCCGCTTGTCCACGTACATCGCGCACAGCAGCGGCTGGTCAAAGCCGGTCTGGTACTTGTTGGCCACCAGCAGCACCTGGTAATCGCTGGAGCCGAAACGCTCGGGCAACTGGCTCTCAGGAATGGGCTTGCCGGTGACGGCATCCGGGTTCATGCCCGGTTCGGTGTATTCGATGCCGGTATCCGGGTCTTTCACCGTGCCGCTGAAAGCCACCAGAGAACGGATGTCTTTGTGCCCCTGTTCCTGAATGTAGCGCTCAAATGCCAGCTTGTAGCGCACCGCCTGAATGCGGCTGCTTGTGACCACCATGGCCTTGCCGCGTCCGCCAAGCTGGTGCCGCACATGCTCGCGGAAATGCTCGACCATCACCTCGGTTTTCTGCTCAATGTTGTGCGGGTGCAGCTCCTTGAATTTGGCAAGCAGCCGGGCGCCTTTTTTCTTCGGGATGGCGGGGTCGTCCTCCACCGTCTTCACGAACTTGAACCAGGTGCTGTAGGTGGTGTAGTTGCGCAGCACGTCGAGGATGAAGCCCTCCTCAATCGCCTGGCGCATCGAATAGGTGTGGAAGGCCTCCGGCTTGCCGCTGCTGCCTTCACGCCCGAACAGCTCCAACGTCTTGCCCTTGGGTGTGGCGGTGAAGGCAAAAAAGCTCAGGTTCTGCTGCTGGCCGCGCGAAGCCATGATCTGGTTCAGGCGGTCTTCCCAATCGGCTTCGTCATCGCCATTGCCCGCCGCACCGTTGTTCGCCGTGGCACCCAGAATGCTTTTCAGCTCGCGTGCGGTTTCGCCGGTCTGGCTGGAATGCGCCTCGTCCACGATCACCGCGTAGCGCCGCGCTGCAATGGCCGCTTGCCAGGCTTTGGCCTGTGCTTTTTCCTCATCGCTGGCCTTGTCCTGATTCTCCGCACCTGCCGCGTGCAACAGGCCGCGCAGCACGAAGGGGAATTTCTGCAACGTGGTGATGACGATCTTGGTGCCGTCGATCAGGGCATCGGCCAGTTGCTTGGCGTCCTGGTCGATGGCTTTCACCACACCCTGCGCGTGCTCGATCTGGTAGATCGCGTCCTGCAACTGCTTGTCGAGCACTTTGCGGTCGGTGATGACGATCACGCAGTCAAACACCTTCTGATCCTGCGCGTTGTGCAGGCTGGCCAGCCGGTGCGACAACCACGAGATGCTGTTGGTCTTGCCGCTGCCCGCCGAGTGCTGGATCAGGTAATTGTGGCTAGCGCTTTCCACGCGGGCGGCAGCCACCAGGGCGCGCACCGCATCCAGTTGGTGGTAACGCGGGAACACCATTTTTTCGGTGGTCACCAGCTTCTTGCCACCCCGGCCATCGTCCACCTTCTGCTCGTCTTTTTCGATGAACAGGAAGTGGCCGAGGATGTCGAGAAAGCTGTCGCGCTGCAGCGTTTCCTGCCAGAAGTAGCCGGTGCGGTAGCCGCTGGGGTGCTGCGGGTTGCCCGCGCCGCACTGTATCTGCCCCGGGTGGCTGCCCCGGTTGAAGGGCAGGAAGAAGGTTTTTTCCCTGGCCAGCCGGGTGCTCATCCACACTTCGTCCGGATCGGCGGCAAAGTGCACCAGCGCGCGCTTCTTGAAATCGAACAGCGGCACGCGCGGATCGCGGTCGCTCTGGTATTGCTTCACCGCGTGCCGCCAGGTCTGGTGCGTGCCGGGGTTCTTCAGCTCGATGGTCGCCACCGGCAGGCCATTGACCGCCAGCACCATGTCCACCGTGCTGTGGTCGCCGGGGTGGCACGGCACCTGCCGTGTCACGGTCAGCTGGTTTTGCGCGTACAGCGCCAATACATCGGGCGACAGCGCATGCGCCGGTTTGAAGTAAGCCAGCCGGAACAACTTGCCGTAAAACTTGAAGCCGTGGCGCAGCACGTGCAGGCTGCCCTTGATCTCCAGCTCCTTGCACAGAGCATCCAGCAACATAGTCTGCAGGTTGCCGCCGTGCTGCGCGGCCATATCCATCCACAGCTTGGGCTGGGTGGCTTCGATAAAGGCAAACACCCGCGCCGGGAACAGCGCCCGTGCCTTGTCCCACTCGGCGTTGGTGCCGGCTTGCCAGCCGCCTTCGGTAAGCATCTGTTCGAGATAGGTCTCAAAGGCTTTTTCTGTTGTTTGGCTCACGAGGCGTCCTTCTGCGTCAAATAAACTCAAGAGGGAAAGACAGGGCATTGACGTTGATTTACATATGTTTTTTCCATCGTTTAGCCTTCCCATCCCTCGCCCAGTCAAATAGCCGTCAAATAAGAAGCATCAGGCCCAGAACGGCAAATACTTGGCATGTCGCCGCCCCTGATCCGGCTCGAAAGGCTTGACCAAACCCTCCGCCACGGCTTCCTTCATCACCCGTGTCACCATCGCGCTGTTTTCCGGCGCAATGCCAAATCGCGCGCGCAGACTGGCATTGGTCATCGGGTCACGCTGCACATAGCGCAAGCAAGCATGCAGGTAGCAGGCGCGAACCCGGTCGCGGCTGTCCATGTCCTTGTATGCCGTGTGTGCAAACAGCACGGCGCGGGTCGATCCGTCCGGTGTTTCGAAGCTCGGTGCAGGTAATTGGTAGAACTCGGTTTCAAAAACAACCTTGTCCACCCCGCTGCCGCGCTCCTCGCAAATGCCCATGCGCCGCATGAAAGATGCCAGTTGCTCGTTGCGAGAACGCGGCGGGCTGTCCAGAAAGCGTTCTGTTTTCACCAGTGGCAGTCCAGGATTGGTGATCTCCATGCGATCGGCAAACACCTCGACCATCGGGCCTGCGCCGGTTACTGAAAAATCCTGATGGATGAGTGCATTGGCAACCAGCTCTCGAACGGCAAGATCCGGATACATCGGCACCTCACGGCGCAGCGCTTGGCCGATGACCTCGTTGCGCGGCAGCAAGGCGTTGATGTAATCCATCAGCCCGGCAAATCCGCTGGCATAGCCTTTGCGGCCCTCCTGCTCGCGCAGCGTCCGGATGCGCCCCTTGCCTTCATATACAACGACGCGCACTGCCTTGCGCGCCAAACCCCAGAAACGATGCAAATCCTTGGCGAAGAGAATGGCGCCAAGGTTGGTCACGTCCCAGTTGGCCGCAGCATTCCGAATCAGCAAACGGTCTTCTTCGAGCCGCGCCAGCAACGCCGCTCGATCCTCAGGCAGCGGCAGCCCCAGCAGATCGAAGTAAGCCGGGTAATCCAATAGGGCCAGCGCTTCAGGCCCGGACAGGTTTTCGGCGGCAAGCTGCGCCTCAAAAGGCGTGCGGTCAAAGCGCCGCCACAGTTCGCGTTCCAGCTCGGGGTAGTCTTTCAGCGGCTTCTTGTTGCTGCCGACCCGCACCCATTCCTTGCCGGCGAACTGCGTCGGCTTGGCCGATGCCGCAGGAATTTCGAGCACCACCACCGGTCGGCCTTCCAGCTCCAACGCCACGAAACGGAAATGCAGGCGTGGGCTGAGCATGCGCAGCAGCCAGCTTTCCAGCTCCTCACCGCCCTTGCGCGCTTTGGATAGAACAAAGCTGGTGCCCAACACATCATGGCTGCTGTTATCGATGCCCCAGATCAGGTAGGCATTCGCCCGACCGTCCAGCGCTGCCGCATTGGACAGAGCAGAGAGGTATTCGCCAATGGTGTCGGGGTCGTCATTATTGTGCTTGAACTCCACCCACGAGGTTTCGGCAGGCAATTTGCACAGCTCGCGCACTAACCCCGCCCAATAGTCCTGATCGCGGTCAACGGTCATGCGGCCTCCAATTCTGCTTGCCAGTCGCGCACGTCGATCTTGCCGGTGACGGCGGAGGTGATCAGGGCTTGGCGGTATTCGGTGAGGCGGGCGATGGCGGATTGCGCTCGTTCCACAAGCCTTTCAATACGAGCGACCTCGGTATTGAGGAATGCAGCAATATAATTTTGCTCAGCAGGTGGCGGCAGTACTACAGAAAGGTTTCCGATGACTCCCATTCCGATGTTTGGCTGGGTGCCAAAGCTCCACGAAACCTGAACAAGCCCTTGAAAGTATTCGCTTGTTAGCGCGTAAAACACGAACGCAGGTAGCGCCTTCGTCAAGTCACATCGAATAGCGGCCAGCGGTGACCAGACATTGAACTCATCATCGAAATCGATAATGGCAACCTTGCCAGTAGTTGATCCGGACTTGACGACAAAAATGTCGTCGCGCTTAGGACAGTACTTCCTCGAATACTTCTCGTGATCTTCACGTGAGATACATCCGCGTACAGAAGACAGTTGAACTCGGCCATCTTGAACTGCTTCAGCAGAGGCAAACGGGACGCCTTCTAGCAAGAAATCAGGGGTTTCGTGCGGGCCATCGGTAATCGGGGTCGAAACAATGCGCTTGAGTGGGCTGAGTTTCCAATGCAATGGAATTTCTTTGAGCCACTCCACCCCCGAATCCTTCATCTCCGGATTCGGCTCCAGCCCCGCTGCCTTGGCGGCTTCGGGCGGCAGGCCACGGGTGACGGTGCGGGCGATCAGGGCGCTGCGCTTTTCCTTGAGCTTGGCGATGAGCTGGCGCTTCTGCGCCACCAGCGCATCAATCTGCGCGGTCTTGGCATCGAGGAAGCTGGCGATGGTTTGTTGTTCGTCGAGGGGTGGTAGCGGCAATTCACAGACGCCAATGAAATCCCAGCTTGCGCGCGGCATCTTTGACCCGTAGGTTGTCGAGTCAACGAGGTTGACGAACCCATGGCTCAGTAATTGGTAAAGCAGAAACTTTCGGTCATAGGTCTTGCCGCGCAACACCAGTAATTCGGATGAACACAGGCCATCGAAATCGACATTGCACGCTTTAGCCAGGTAGGGGCGTAACTTGCCAAAAAGCGTATCGCCTGCCTCAAATCGATTGGAAATGCCGGTCGGAACTAGGTCATCATCAAGATCGACAAGACGGCCTGTCCATGGCTCAACCTGCTCCAAACCGATGTACGGAAGTGGATTGTCCTCGTCAGCCTCGACCTTCACCTCAGCGCGGTTTGCAACGTATTTCAGTCGCTTGAGCTCCCAATGCGCTGGGAAATCACGAATCCAGCCGATGTTGCTGGTTTTGTACTCGTCATACGCGGCGTATTTCATGCCGTCCTCTCCTGCCAAATCGCCATCTGCTCCCAGCCTGCCGGAAAGCCCATGCGTTGCGGGCCCATGGCGTGCTGCGCCAGCAAGGCCTTCAGGCGTTGCTTCCAATGGTGTTGCGGGCTGATGCCATCGAGTAACCAGGCCAACACTGCCAGGGTGTTGTAGATGCGACGGCCATCATGGTGATTGAGGCTGGCCACCAGTGATGGAGGGCGGTGGCTGGGCAGGCGAAAGGTGAAGGTGAACTCGCGGTTCCACAGGCGGCTGTGGTGCGCGCAGAAGTTGCGGATGATGCTGAGGTGGTGCAGGAAGGACGTGAGGTTGGTTTCGTCCATGCCGTAGCGGTGCGCCACGGCATTGCGGTCGGCGCCGTGGCGCAGGTTGCCGTACCACTTGGAAAGTTGCCCGATGGTCATGATTTCCACCACGGCCCACAAGGGCGGCAAGGGCTCGTCGTACCGCCGGTAGTGGTGCTGCAGAAAGGTTTCGTGGCTCTTGCGCGCCTCGGCTTCCAGCTTCTGGCTTTGCTGAATGTGATCCCAGTTGCGGGCCGGGTTTTTGAAAAGTTTGCCGTCCAAGTGGGCATGCGGACCGTAGCGGTGCGCCAAGGTGTAAGCCCAACCCGTGCGGACTGAAACTTCGACGCGCTCAATGGCGTCAAGCACCAGCAGGCGCAGCTCGCGGTCGAAGACGTACAGGTTCAGTACGTCTTCAAAACGGGTGCCGGGTTTGAAGGCATGGGTGGTGTGGTCGGCCTCAAAAGGTAGCCAGTAGGCACCCAGCCGGTAGTAGTTGATATGCCCGAGGTAATGCAGGGCTTCGGCACGGCTGGCACAGGCCAAGCCACGCTGGATCAACTGGTCAAGCTGCTGCTCGTGGGTGAAGGCGGGCTTGTGATACTTCACTTTTCCGTGCCCAGAAAAAAGTAACCCCCCATGGTGCGCAGATCTAACGAGATGCGTGGGGGGTGTTGTTGAATCGCATTATACGCCGCAGAAAACCGTTTGTGGATACGTGTCTGACTCATGCCGTCACCTCGCCCAGCAGGCGCACGATGTCGGCTTCCAAGGTTTTGATCTCGGCCTCGATC
>LNAQ01000202.1_pt1 | contig 13064 bp, 12 predicted proteins | sample 602591 | NCBI WGS metagenome assembly LNAQ01 (sample SAMN02440304, study PRJNA202911) | soil metagenome | biome: Subtropical and temperate rainforests or woodlands; isolation source: soil samples (1 kg each in a 20% v/v slurry with milli Q water) were... ... | reverse complement strand
ACAGTCGCTTGGCTTGCCAGATCAAGGCAACGTCCAGCCTGGACGGATTGATCATTCACCTGCCAGCCACGCAGGAATAAGCCCATGGAATCGATCGTCATCGTTGGCGCGGGCCATGCGGGAGTCCAGGCTGCAGAGACGCTACGCGTGAGTGGGTTCAAAGGCAGCATTACCCTGCTGGGTGATGAGACTTATGGTCCCTATCACCGTCCGCCTCTGTCCAAGGCTTGGTTGGCTGGCGAAATGAACAGCGCGCAACTGGTCATGCGCGCGCCCGAAACTCTGGCGCGCAAGGCGATTGAACTGCGCACCGGGACCGCAGTTAACCGTATCGACCGTGCGGCCAAACTGGTCAAGCTATCAGACGGTAGCGCGTTGCCCTACACCGGTCTGGTGCTGGCGACAGGTGCCACACCGCGCAGGCTGCCGCTGCCTGGCAGCGATGCACAAGGTGTATTTACGCTGCGATCACGTGATGATGCCAGCGCCATTGCGGCACACATGGCGGTGTGTGGTGAGAAACAACTGCCGGTCATCGTAATTGGTGGCGGTTTCATCGGGTTGGAAGTGGCCGCCACGGCGTGTAAAAAGGGTCTGAGCGTTACCGTGCTGGAAGCTGCACCGCGCCTGTTGGGTCGCGTGCTGGCACCGGTACTGTCAGAGTGGTATGCCCAATTGCACTGCGGCCATGGCGTGCGTCTCGTGTTTGATGCTCGCGTCGCCGCAATTGAAGCAGATGTGCAAGGGGGCGTCTCTGGGGTGCGCATGGCCAATGGCACGCTCTATCCGGCAGGTTTGGTGATTGTTGGCATTGGCGTCGTCGCCAACGACCAACTTGCGCAGGCTGCTGGCTTGGCGTGTGATCGTGGCATTGTGGTTGATTCATGTGGGCGCACCAACGACCCGCTGATTGTGGCGGCAGGCGACTGCACCGCACGCAGACTGACAGATGACAGTCTCATTCGGCTTGAGTCAGTACAAAACGCCAATGAACAAGGGAAGTCTGCGGCTGCCACATTGATGGGTATAGACAAGCCATTCACCGCCACACCCTGGTTCTGGAGCGATCAATTTGATAAGAAGCTGCAAATGGCTGGCCTGTCAATGGGTGCTGACCAATGGGCCGTGCGGGGTGAGATGACCGCGGGAACTTTCAGTGTTTACCACTTCAAGGGTAGCCAGTTGTTGGCCGTGGACAGCGTCAACGCCAGTAAAGACCACTTACAAGCTCGAAAATTGTTGGAAGCAGGTGTATCACCCACACAACAGCAGGCAGCCGACGTCTCTTTCGACTTAACAGGATTGCTGTCGCATTAGTAACCCCAAAGACGACGACGCGAACCTCCCAGATGACGGAAGTTGATGCAGGTATCGATGTTCATTGCAGTTCGCTGTCTTCAAGGTCTGGCATCCGCTAACGCCGTATATAGAATTGTTTCGGTGACTGCCCCGTGACGCGCTTGAAAAAGCGCGAGAAGTAAGCCGGTTCTGACAATCCCAGGCCGTCGGACACCAGATTGGGCTTGGCTTCCAGCAGCAGTCGCTGGTTGATCATCTGCATCGCCGATTGTCAGCAGAGTCGTCAGCACCAAACTAATGAGCGAGGCGCACAGCTGTTCGTTCATTTGCTCGGTCAACTGCTGCATCGCGCGGAAATCGAGAACATCATCGTCGAACGCAAGAGTCCCAACTACATCCTCTTCCGAATTCGTGCCGGTATGCTGGAACTAGGCATGGTCGATCTTTGCGCGAAGCTGGTGTCAGTAAGCGTATATAGCTCCATAGATAACGCGGGCAACGTCGTAGACGATGCGTACGCTCCATCCATTACGCACCCACCCCAGCTCTGACGCGTCAAAACTGTCGGAAAACAGAGCGGCGGTGGCGGCGTTCATGCCCTTTAGCCTTGGCCCGAAGGAGTCGAAAACGAAAAACCAAGACTTAAATAGCGCCTGAGCAACGGTTTCTAGGGTGGTGTTAGTTACTCGGAGAAAAGTGATGCCCTTGTCCAAACTTGAAACCGGGTACAAAACTCGGCCGAGCCCGCCAGCTCAATTACCGAGCGGATGCCAACTGACGGTCAGGGTCGGTACCTGCGTAAAGGGCATCCACTTTCTCGCTTCGGTGAGTCAGTACGGCGCGCTGGTTGATCGAGCCTTTATCGGTGATCTCGCCCAGACTCAGTTGGGCAGACTGCTCAAGCAGTGCTCCCCAATCGATCGTCGTCGCCACCCCGGTCGCTGATTCGTTGAGCTTATCCATCAGCTCGACCAACCATTGTCTAACGGCTCCAGCATTCAACACATCGGCTGCCGAGGCTTCGGCTTCGAGCCCCGCTAGGCTGCGTAGATTCGAGACAATGGGGAAGATGAGCAGGCCAATCCGCGCTCGGTTCGGCGCAGTGACAACGACGTCCTGTATGTAGGGGGCTCCTGCCGCTATAATCCGTACCCGCATTGGACCGACGCTCACAAATCCGCCAGAGGACAGCTTGAAGTCCTCGGCGATACGACCGTCAAAAACTAAGCCCAGTTCTGGCAAATTCCAATCCGCGAACGTGACGGCGTCCCCGGAACGGTAGTACCCCTCATCATCGAAAGCGTCGGCGGTCAGTTGCGGGTTGCGCCAGTACCCCGGCATGACGTTTGGCCCGCGAAAGCGCGCTTCATATTTTCCGTTTATTAAGGCCATCTTCACTTCGCAGCCAGGTGCAGGCAGCCCCACATAGCCTGCGGCTGAAACGGGACCGGTTGTAAAGGTGCAGCTGGGAGCTGTCTCAGTCATGCCCAAACCGGCCATTATCTGGATACGCTCCCCGCAGTGCTCAACCGCGACCTTCTCCAGACGATCCCATACCGATTGGGACAGCCCAGCGCCAGCAAAGAAAAACAACTTCATGCGCGAAAAAAACCGGTCTCGCAGGGCTTTATCACCTTCCAGAGCCTGCACCAATTCCTCCCATCCCCTAGGGACGGTCAGATACGCGGTAGGCGAAACATCAACCAGGTTGCGCAGGGTCTCTGCAAAATGCTGCGGCGTTGGTTTGCCCTCATCGATGTACAGTGTTCCGCCGTTGTAAAGAACGATACCGACATTATGGCTACCGCCAAAGGTGTGATTCCACGGTAACCAATCCACGAGCACGGGCGGCTGCAGTGAAAACTCGGGGAATGTCTGGCACAGCATTTGTTGGTTCGCACACAGCATTTTCTGTGTGGTAATCACAGCTTTTGGTTGTTTTGTTGAGCCTGAAGTGAACAAAAATTTGGCGATCGTCGACGGTTGTACCGCGTTGAACGCTGCCTCGGCGCGCAGCGTGGTCTTTTGATCAAGCATTTGCTTGAACAGGACATGCTGGCGGTCCAACAACTGACCGCTGGTCAATATTACCGGTGTATCGATGGGCACCACAGCCTCAATTGCCTGAGCGTACTGCTCGCCATCAGAGGCAAAGATCAGCCCCGGCTCAAGTGTGCTGATGACGTGCTTGAGTTTTTGAAAATCGGTGGAGGTGATCGAGTAAGCAGGCGAAACCGGGCAATAAGGGATGCCGCAATACAGTGCCGCACAAGACAGCTGCAGATGTTCCAGGTCGTTGCCGGAAAGGATCACCAACGGACGCTCTGGACTCAACTCGAATTGCTGCAAATATTCACCGATCGAACGGACCCGCTGGAGCATCTGGGCATAGCTGATTGGTTGCCAATTCCCATCGGCATCCCTGCGCGCGGCGAACGCCTGACGTGGCTTGACTTTGGCCCAGTAAACCAGGCGTTCCATCATACGCAGGGGGAATGGTGCCAACGCTTCGGAGGAGTTGAGATAGATAGCTCCATCTTTCTGCACCACCGATACACCCGGTCGACCGATGCAGACGCTTCTTACAGTGGCGTGCTGACTCAAGACCTGCCACCAGCACGCATCAATTTATCGATGCCCAGCGCTTTAAATATCAACCGATCAAACAACCGGTCGGGAAGAACTCGACCGATGTACCAGAGCGCGTCAAGAGGATATCGCGTTCGCGGTTTGCTCGACTCGATCGCGTGGCGCACCGCACGTACAACTACCTCGGCAGGCTTAGCCTGACGCTCCTGTTGGCGCAACGACTGATTGAAACGCTTCCACGGCGACGCGTACAGAGTGTCGCCATAGCGCTCGTCGGGCTTGGCCGCCTGGGCTTTTTCAAACAGGCGGGTTTGAATGAAACCTGGCTGTACCGACACGACGTGAATGCCATAAGGGATCAACTCGCGCCGCAGACCTTGGGACAAAGCCTCCACGGCATGCTTGGATGCAGAATAGATTGCCAGAAACGGCACGGTGATCGCTCCAGACACCGAACCGATATTGACGATGCGCCCCGGCGTCTGGTTTGCCCCGGAGCGCGTACCCAGCAGTGGCAGGAAAGCCCGAGTGACGGCCAGCAAGCCCATCACGTTGACGTCAAATGTGCTCTGGATCTCCTCCATCGGCTGGTGCAGCAACGGCCCGGCGAAGCTGACGCCGGCATTGTTTACCAGTGCCTTCAAGCCTCGTCCGCCGAGCACAGACTCCACGTGCAACACCGCCCCTTGCAGTGAGGCGACATCGCTCACGTCGAATATCAGCGGGACAAAATCTGCGCTGCGCACAACAAGAGGCTGCGCATCCTCTATGCGTCGCACGCTGCCAAAGACCCGATAACCGCGTGCCAGAAAGTCCTCGGCGATCGCCAGGCCAATGCCGCTGGAGACACCGGTCACCAGCACCGCGGGTTGATCAATCGGAAGGGTCATAGGGTGGCCTGTGCTACTTTAAGCAAAAGCTTGCCCGCAGCCTTGCCACTGAAAATCGTCGGCAGCAACTCAGGGGCCTTCTCGAACCCCTCGAACAGACTCTCTTCAACGTGCAGCTTTCCCTGCGCAACCCAGCGCGCCATCTGGGCCGCGCCTTCCGCCAGCCGATCTCGATAGAAGAACAGCAGAATGCCCTGCACCGTCAGCATCTGGGTGCAGATGAGCATGAAATTGCGCGGACCAGGCATATTCACCTCGGTGTAGCCGGTAGACATGGCTCCGCAAATGAGTACCCGGCCGCGAGGTACCATGTGGGTCAGTAATGTGTCGAGCATGTCACCGCCAACATTGTCGAAGTAGGCGTCTACGCCTTCGGGGCACAACTGGCGCAGGCGCTCGTCGAGACGCCCTTCCTTATAATCAATCGCCGCGTCGTAGCCGGCCGTCTCGACAATCCACCGACATTTCTCCGTGCCACCGGCTATGCCAACGACTTTTTTGGCGCCGAGCGCCCTGGCAATCCCGGCAGCCAGAGACCCGGTGGCGCCGGAGGCGGCCGAGACCACCACAGTATCGCCAGGCTGGATTTTCAGGCCATCGCTGAGGCCAAAATAAGCCGTCAGCCCACCCACACCGAACACGCCTAGGTTCCATGACAACGGATAATCCGCCTTCGGCAAAATGCGCAGCGGCATTGGCCCATCGGCACGGGCGATCAGGTAGTCCTGCCAACTCATGAAGCCCTCCACCAAATCACCCACCGCATAGGCCGGGTCGCGGGACTCGATGACTTGGCCTATGCCCATGGTACGCATCGGTTCGCCGACCTGGACCGGCGGCATATAGCCGCCGTGTTCCGTGAGCCAGATGCGCTGACTGGCGTCGTAACCGAAGTACAGCGTGCGCACCAGCACATCGCCCTCTCCCGGCGCGGGAACTGCCCCCTCGTTGTACGTGAAGTCACTGGGTTTGACTGCTCCCACGGGGCGCTGTGCCAGGAGCCATTGGCGATTTACTGCGGTACTGGTCATCGAATCTTTACTCCCCTGTTATTCAGATACGACGCTCGACGTCACGCCAGTAAGGCTCGCGGATTTCTTTCTTGAGTACTTTGCCCACAGCGCTGCGAGGCAGCGTGAGCACAAAGTCCACGCTCTTAGGCGCCTTCACCGACCCCAGCTTTTCCTTGCACAGGGCGATAAGTTCCTCAACGCTTGCCTGGGCCTGGGGCTTGAGTTCGACCACGGCCTTGACGGCCTCGCCCCAGTTTTCGTCGGGGACACCGATCACAGCGCAATCAAGCACCGCGTGGTGAGTCCACAGCACCTGCTCGACCTCGCTGGGGTATACGTTGAAACCGCCGCTGATGATCATGTCGCGCTTGCGGTCGGTGATATGCAGGAAACCTTCGGCGTCCAGATGGCCGACATCGCCGGTGTGCAGCCAGCCGTCGATGATTGTTTCGGCGGTCTTGTCCGACTGTTTGTAATAGCCCTTCATGACGATGTCACCGCGAATGCAGATTTCGCCGCTGCTACCTGAAGGCAGGATGTTTGCGCCTTCATCCATGATCGCGAGGGCGTTCAATACCGAAGGGCGACCACAGGACAAAAGCCGCTCATCCGGCGCCACCTTGCCGTCGACAAAATGATCGCTGGGGCGCATCGCAGAGATTCCACCAGGAGCCTCGGTCTGGCCGTAACCTTGCAACATCACCGGCCCGAACACGGTGAGCGCCTGCTTGAGCTTCTCGACCGACATGGGTGCAGCGCCGTACATGAAGTAGCGCAAGGAAGAGAAGTCGCGGGTTTGGATGCCCGGTATCTCCAGTAGACGGTAAATCACCGTCGGAGGCAGGAAGAATTCTGTAACGCGATGCTGTTCAATAGCATCAAGCAGCGCAACGGGATCAGGCTTGCTCACCACTACCACGGTGCCACCGCGTGCACTGGCGGGCAGCGATAGGAAGCCCGCCGAATGCGTCATCGGCGCCGCGGCCAGATTGACGATGGGTTCTTGGGACTCGTAGTGGTTGTTGATGATTGAGTTGGCCACCGAAACACTGAGGTTGCGATGGGTGAGCATCACCCCTTTGGGCATCCCGGTAGTTCCGCCGGTCGGCATGACTGCTGCCAGGTCATCGGCCTCGGTCATGACCGCCGGCGGCGTTTGCGGCCGATCGGCGATCCAGTCCAGCAGCGACTCGCAGCCCGGCACGCTGCCATCGATGCAGACCAATCGACGGATCTGTGGGCATTGTCCGCGCAATTGCTCGATCATCGGCGCGAAGTAATGCTGGAAGAACACCACCTCCACATCAAAACCGTGCAACAACTGCTGCTGCTCCGTCACACTGCTGCGTGGATTCACCGGCACCCAAGTGAAGCCCGCGCGCCACAGGCCAAGGACACACATCCAGGACACTGGATGGTTAGCAGAAAGCACAGCAACCTTGGTCTCCTTGGGCAATCCGAGACCTACCAGGGCATGGGCCACCTGGCAGGTGATCCCGTAAGCTTCGTCAAAGCTCCAACGCTGGCCATCCATCACAAAGGCGTCACCACGACCGTTGATGGCCCTGCCTCGGTCGAAAAAGCTAGTAATAGTCATAATGTATTCACAGAGTCAGGATTGAGCCAGGGCGTGGCGGGAAATCGTTGCGGGGAGATCCAACTCATGTTCGCGGCTCTGCTGGAGGGACAACATCGCCTCGATACCCGAGCTGAATTCAACGCTTGACAACGCAGATCGAAACGCATCGTTTTCAGCGGAAAGCCCTGCAAACATGGGTTCGACCATCGGCGAGTAAACACGCTTGAACACTTCCTGGTGCATCCCGACAACAGCGGCGGATCGACCAGCAATGCGACGGGCAAGATCATCTACGTAGCGGTCCAACTCGTCGCTCGGCAGAGCGCGGTTGATGAAGCCGTAGCGCTCGGCTTCGGCTGCGCTGAAATCTCGAGCACTGAGCAGAACCTCAAGCGCCCGTGCAGGGCCAGCCGCCAATGCTAGGCGCGTGGTACCGCCGCCACAGGCCAGGAAACCGCCGCTGGATTCAGGTGCGCAAAACTTAGCCTCAGTGCTTGCGAACCGCATCGATAGCCCGAGGATGAATTCCAGACCGGCACCACGGCAGCGTCCGGCGACCTTGGCGATCGTCACTTGTGGCAAGCTTTGCCATGACAGCGTGAGCGCCTGCAGTGCGTTGATGTCCGGGTACTTGCTGGCCTTGGACGGATCAGAGGCGGACTGGACGAGGTCCTCAAGGTCAAAGTGCGCGATAAAGAAGTCCGGATCTTCGCTGTCGAAGATCACCACCCGAACTCCGGGGTCGACGTACAGGCGACCGCTGAGCTGGAACAGCTCTTCGGTCATTTGCATGCTCATCAGATTGATAGGCGGATTCGACAGGGTCACGCGTAATACAGCGCCGTCCTGCTTCAAGGAAAAAGTGGAGAAGGTCATGAACTGTTCCTCAGGGATTGGGTAGGCAGTGCGATACGGAGTTAAACGACCCGTTCGACTTTGATCGATGCATAGCCAAAGCTTTCCAGCGCGCCCATAAGCTCGCGATGGCCAAAGACTTCACTCGGCGAACGAAGGCCACTCACGCGTGGCGTTTCGCTCACCAATCGGCTAGCGGCATAGGCCTGCAGCAATCCTGTTGTGAGGTAACCGCCGGTACTGATGATCGTGCTCTTGACTGCGACGTTGTTGCCTGTGGCCAGGCAAATATCGATAGAGCGATGAACCTGGCGCTCTTCGCGCGGAGGGCTGGCCGGGGTGATTCCCTTGGCCATACCATCGAGCACCTCGCGTAACTGCTGCTCTGGAAGCCATTGCAACTGCACTTTGTAGGCACGTTCAAGTTCGAGCTCTTTTTTGTAGAGTGCCTGGTTCCAGATCGCTACATCCATCTTGCAGTTGCGCACGCGACCATCACGGCGAAACCAGATTGGGTTGGAGCTACCGCCCCAGTTGGAGGTGATAAGTACCTCACCCGAAGGCGTACACACCTGGGCATTTTCAATGCCTGGATAACGCACCAACTCACGATCCTTGAGGTAGTAACAAGGGTGGCGTACCGCATCGAGAATGGTCTGTGCAGACGCCACCGTCGGAACGGCATTGCCGATACCATGCATACGCAACGAGTCGACCCCGGGAGTTTCCAGGCAGTAGCGGGCACCAATCTCACTGACGCCATACATGTAAGCCGTAGACGGCACCATCACCAGGCCTGCCTTGGCGAACTCACGACCGAAGTGTTCGTCGAGCTGCAGAATGGCGGACTGTTCACCTGTGGTGTCGAGGTAATGCGCCCCAGCCCGCAGACATGCCTCAGCCACCTCTAAGTTGAAGCGCATGAACGGGCCGACCGTATTGCATACAACCTTGCGGCCAGTGAAGAGCTTGGTCAGCGCTTCAACCGTGTGTTCAACCTCGACAATTTCGTAGCGGGCATTTTCAATGCCTGGCACAAGCCGCATCGCTTCTTCGATACGCTCACGATTGCGACCGGCAGCGATAAACGGCAGACCAAATTCACGCAAATGTTCAGCTACCAGCCGGCCTGTGTAGCCGCTAGCGCCGTAGATAACTACTGGATAATCGATATTCAAGGCATTCTCCTTTTTATTTTTAAGCGACACGCCAACGGGTTCAGGCGCGACCCCAGCCTTCTTGCTGATGCAGGCGGCTCAGCAGGTGGCCGTAGTGCATCTGCAGAATGTTGTTCTCGCCGTCTTCAATCTGCATCGCACGGGCATCGCGCATCAGTTTTTCAATTGGGTACTCACGGGTCAGACCTGCGCCACCAAAGAGCTGCAGGGACTCATTCACGACGGTCATCAGTTCGTTGCAGCAGAATGCTTTACCCGATGCGGTGAAGTAGGGATGCGGCCGCGGCGAGCACTTGGTGTAATGGGCGACGTGACGTGCCATCGCGCGGATAGCCTCTACCTTCATACCGATACCACCCAGTCGGTATTGGGTGAGCTGGTGAGTGGCAAGCAGCGCACCGCCCTGCTTGCGCTCATGCACATAGGCCAACGCCAATTCGAAAGCCGCGCGGCCAAGCCCCGCAGCGATATGGCTCATAGCCGTACCGGCCTGGGCCCAGGCGTAGGCATGCTTGAGTTCATAGTCATCGCGCGTGGCAACTGCGAAGCGTCGTGGCACGCGAACGTTATCGAAATAGATCTCGCCTTGCGGCAGAGAACGCTTGCCAAGCTTTTCCAACGGTTTACCGCGTGAAACGCCCTTAATGTCGAGCGGAACGATGACATTGCAGCCGTAGGTGCTGCCGTGTTCGTCGTAGAAGCCATCGCCATAGTCGGCAGCTATATCCATCAGAGCCACTTGGGCCACTGGGCCGTTGGAGACCCAGGCAGAGGTCTGGCCGTTGAAAATTATCTCGTCGTCCGTGAACGTTGCGTGCAGGTTGCCCTTATTACCTAACGAGCCTGGGTGACGCTCCTCGGGGTAAAGAATCAGGCCATCCGAGCCGCGATCCGGCTGAGTGGCACACCAGCAACCTAGTTTGCCCTCGCATAGGTCGATCAACTCTTGCTGACCACTGGCCTGTGCCATTGTCATAGGCATACCGCCAGCACCGCTCGAGACGGTGAGGCCAGCGTCCCCCCACGCCATCTCCTCAATAACAAGGCCTTCCATGCGAGCAGCTTCCTGGGCGCTAAGCCCGCTCATGGCCTCGGGACCAAAACCCAGCTTCTGCATCTCCAGGTGGTATTGCCAAAATGGCGAACCAGGCAGGTAGGCTTCATCTGCAGAAAGACGATCTATTTCACGGCCCAAAGGGCGCATTACGTCGCGAGCAAAGCGGTGCATCGTCTCTTGGACGCCCTGCTCTTCTTCGCTCAAACCAATATCGAATCCTGACAGACCTACCACCGGCAGTGGTACTTCGAGGCGAGTACTCATACATGTCTCCTTCTTGTTCTTATAAACAGCGGTGCGCGAAGACCTTCGCCACAACAATGCGGCGATTGTCATGAGGCCTTTTTAGACAGTACGGACTTGCTTGAACGCATGCCCCCCCATCGAAGAGGGGTTCAGCACCTAGTTCAGAATGCGGCCTCATCCAGCGCCATCACCGAGGCGCCGCCACGCATGGCAACCACGGACAGGCCGGAGGCCTGGGACAGCACGTGATCAGCGTAGAAACGGGCGCTGAGCAACTTGCGCCGCAGGAAGGCTGGATCACCGCTACCTGCTTCCAGATGACGGTGAGCCACCAACCCCGCACGCGCCATCTGCCAGCCACCGACAACGATGCCGCACAACCGAAGCAATGGGACTGAACCGCCGAGCACCTCAAGGGGGCGTTGGCTGTAGTTCGCCAGCACCCACTCGCTCGCTTCCTGCAAGCCCTCTACCGCATGGCGAAGACCTGACTCGATATCGCCAAGCGCACTGCCTTGAACATGCCGAAGTTGTTGCAGGGTGAGATGAATCTGGGATAACCAGGCGCGCATTGCGGCGCCACCGTCTCGCACCAGCTTGCGCTCGACCAGGTCGTGCGCCTGAATCGACGTGGTGCCTTCATAAATCGTGGCCACTCGTAGATCGCGAAAGGGTTGCGAGGCACCACTCTCTTCAATGTAGCCCAGCCCCCCATGCACCTGTATGGAGGTGGAGGCGACCTCAACACCAGTTTCCGAGGCCCACCCCTTGAAGATCGGAATCATCAAATCGACGAAGGCCTGACGCTCGCGACGAATGCTGGGATCTGGATGGCTGACCGCGAAATCGCGCTCGGCCGCTATCACATAGGCCACTGCACGCATGGCTTCGGCCTGGGTGCGCATCATCAGCAGCATGCGACGCACGTCTGGATGGCGAATGATGGGCACCGACTCCGCGCCACCTTCCGCAGGCCTACCCTGGATGCGCTCACGTGCATAGGCCAAGGCTTGCTGATAGGCACGTTCACTCAACGCCACGCCCTCCAAGCCGACGTTGAAACGGGCGGAATTGACCATGACGAACATCGCCTGCAAGCCTTTGTTCTCTTGGCCCACCAGCCAACCGACGGCACCTTCCCCCTCGCCCCCGTAAACCAAAGTACAGGTTGGGCTGCCATGGTTACCAAGCTTGTGCTCAATACCGGCACACTGCACGTCGTTACGCGCCCCAATCTGAGCGTTGTCGAGCAGAAATTTCGGTACCAGAAACAGCGAAACCCCTTTCGATCCCTCGGGTGCACCTGGCGTCCTCGCAAGAACAAGATGCACGATATTTTCGGTTAGATCATGGTCGCCGTAACTGATGAAAATCTTCTGCCCGAACAACCGATAAGAGCCATCCGTGTGCGGTACTGCGCGGGTACGCAACGCGCCTACATCCGAACCTGCCTGCGGCTCGGTGAGGTTCATCGTCCCTGCCCAATGCCCGCTTACGAGCTGTGGAATATAGAGCGCCTTCAGCGATTCGCTGGCCGCATTTACCAAGGCCTTCACCGCAAACGAAGTGAGTTCCGGACAGAAGCAGAAAGACTTGTTGGCGGACACGAACATTTCCTGCAAAGCAGTGCACAGCAGGATCGGCAAACCTTGACCGCCGTATTCCGCAGGAATCGAAACGTTATTCCAGCCAGCGTCGATAAACTGACGATAAGCCCCGGCAAACCCCGGCGCCGTAGTCACACCTTGATCGCTCCAGCGTGCACCCTCACGGTCGCCCACAGCGTCTAGGGGTGCCAAAACTTCCTTGGCGAAGCGCGCGGCCTGTTCGAGGATCGCATCCATCAGTTCAGGGTCTGCCACAGCCTCGGCATCCTTAAGCTGTGCGATTCCCTGGATATCGACGAGCTCGCGCAGCACAAAGCGCATCTCCTCCAAAGGGGCGGTATACGGATTCATTCGATTCTCCTCAAGTAGTCAACGCGTCAAGTTTATGAGTCGCGACCGCCTACAGTGGTGCAGTTCATGGGGGGTAAAGGCCACCCACGGAGAGGGGGCAAAGCCGTCTGACATGGCATTGAGGAGCCGCCATTCATAGACTCCAACGAATTGTTCAAACCTGACCGCAGCAACTGCGATGGGTAACGAGAAGGAGCTGGAATCCTATGAAGACATTAGTCGCCGTAAAACGGGCCGTGGACCATAACGTCAAGGTTCGGGCTAAGCCGGATGGCTTCCGTAAAGACTTGGGAACCGTAAAGATGGTGAATGCACTATGAGCAAGGTTGCCGTACCCAACTATCACCTAGAGGACAGCGTCGCGGTGATCACGCTGGACAACCCGCCAGTCAATGCGCTG
>LNAQ01000201.1_pt1 | contig 13067 bp, 15 predicted proteins | sample 602591 | NCBI WGS metagenome assembly LNAQ01 (sample SAMN02440304, study PRJNA202911) | soil metagenome | biome: Subtropical and temperate rainforests or woodlands; isolation source: soil samples (1 kg each in a 20% v/v slurry with milli Q water) were... ... | reverse complement strand
AACGCCAGGCCCGATAGATTGCATCGGGAGCTCCATGCGGTGAAATCAGCGCACTGAACAAAATGTTGGTATCCAATACGACCCGCATCAGCGCTTACGTGCCCAGTCGAGCGCCTCATCAACCGCTTCGGTCAGTTCGGCCTCACTCAGATGGGCGTTGGAAGTCTTGGCCTGTTCAGCGCTCAGTTCCAGGATGTGTGCCCGCACCGCTTCTTCGATGAAGCGCGACAGGTCGCCCTTGCGGCCACCGCCTTGGCTGGCCAGAAACATGCGAAGCGATTGGTCAGTGTCGGTAGAGACAGCGACGTTCCAGCGAGTGGTGTTCATGATTTTCTCGCCTATAGGTGTTTGTGTGTTTATACACTCATCCTGTACAGCTCTGCAAGAGTTCGAAAAAACCCTCGTTTTGTCGAAATTTAACGCGACATGACTCAGCGCGTTAAGCCTTCAGTGATGTGCGGGTCGTGTTGAAGGCTGAAGACGATGCGCAGGCCCTGGCTATTCCGCCGTACATTCAGGTGGTTCGTGCGGCACAGGCCAAACAGGGGATGGGCTCAAGCCTAGCGGCAGGTATCAAGAGTCGTGCACACACTCAGGCCGACGCGGTGGCGGTGCTGCTCGGGGATATGCCGTGGGTTTCTCTCGCAACGCTGCTGCAGCTGCGCGCGCATGCGCACGCTGAACATATTGTTGTCGCTTACTGCGATGGCCAGCGCGGACACCCGGTGTTGTTCGGCCGGCGCTTTTGGCCGGAGCTGATGCAACTGCAAGGGGAGAATGGGGCCAAGGCTTTAATCGCTACCCATGCGCAGCATGTGATTGACGTGACGTTCAATGACAGCGGCATTCTGCAAGACGTCGACAAGCCCGCTGACCTCAGCCCCCCAGCGACTTCATAATCAGCGCGCTGCCGGTAAACGCTGCGTCCTGTTTGTCCCCCAGCGCTTGGCTGAGCAAACTGGCCAGCTGCGGGTGCGCCTGTTCACTCGGCAGCTCCAACAGTTCCCCCATAAAATGCCCGCGATTCGAGGACAGGCATCCGTATAACCAGCCCGTAGACGACAAACGCAGGCGGCTACAGCTACGGCAAAATGGCACGCTTTCGTTGGCAATAATGCCAAATTCCCCACTCTCGCCAACGCTATAACGCAGCGCGGTGGAGTCTACTGGTGCCGCAGCCTGGGTGAATTCATAACGCTCACCGATAAGCTCCAGCAGCTCGCGCTGGCCGACGAACTGTGTGCAGAAAGCCTCTGCATGCTGGGCCAAATGGCCCATCCGCATAAGTTCGATAAAGCGCAATTCGTAGCCCTGCTCCAAACAGAATCCCAGCATGGGCATAACTTGGTCGAGGTTGCTGCCTCGCATCGGGACCATGTTGATCTTGATGATCATGCCGGCTCGGCGCGCCTGCTCGATCCCGCTCAGCACAGTTTTCAGGTCGCCGCCCTTGGCGATCTTGCGGAAGGCGCTCGGGTCAAGCGTATCGAGGGAAACATTGAGTCTCCGGATACCCGCGCTGCGCAATAACGGCAGCTTGCCCGCCAATAACTGGCCATTGGTGGTCAGGCTAATGTCCTGCAACCCCAATACGCCTATCCCCCGGAGAAAGGGCTCCAGCCTGTCGCTCAGCAGCGGCTCGCCGCCGGTAATGCGCAGCTCCTCAACACCGGCAACATCCCTGAGCAACTCAACGGCCCGCAACATCGACGCGGCCGTCAATTCATCCCGCGCCGCCACTAACCGACGGCCATCGGCCACACAGTAGGTTCAGGCGTAATTGCAGGCAACGGTCGGGCTCAGGCGCAGTTTGCGGAAACTGCCGGCCATGTCGATCAACAATCACCCGACAACGCCCGCGTGAGAATCAGTGGAGGGTTCGATGTCCTCCGTCAGCGTTTCAAGCACATAAACCTGACGATCGCTCAGCAGTTCGCCAAGCGCTTTGGCCATGACCGTGTATGCGACATCTGCCGATGGCGCGCTATCGCCTCGTGGCTGCACGCAGGCGTGCAAGACCCGCTCAACCTCCGAGGTTTACCTTCCTTGGCTGTCAATATCGCTACAACACGTATGGCTTCACTCATGCTGATGGGCTCCTCGCTTTATAAATTTTCAACGCTGCACGGCGAAATGCCGACAACCCTCTGCAACAACATCCGTTTCATCCCGGCCAACCACCACAGGGTCGCTGTCATGGATGCTCGCAGACCTGAAGCGCAGGCTGCTGCCACTGCGGCCATTGAGCACCGCCTGAATTTCCGCGAGCATGGCCATGGCTACGCTTTCCGGCGTGTCGCCGCCCAGGTCCAAGCCAATCGGATAATGCAAATATTCCAGCCCCGGCAGCTCATCCTGTGGTTTAGCCAAATGCTCGTGGATGCCGGCTAACAGGCGCTCGGTGCGCTCGCGCGGGCCTAACTGGCCGACATAGCAGGGTTCACTGTGCAGCACGCCCTGCAACCAATGCGCGTCTTGCACCAGGCTGTGGGTCATCACCGCTACTGCGGCCCCACGCACCTGTTCGCGGTAGGCGAAAGGCTGTTCGACATCGCCAACCAGCACCTGGTCAGCGTCGGCAAAGCGCTCGACTCGGGCGAAGTGCGCCCGCCCGTCGATCACCGTGACATGCCAGCCTAACAGCTTGGCCATGCGCACCAACGGCTGGGCATCGTGGCCCGCACCGAATATCACCAGACGCCGCACAGGCGGCATGTACTCCAGGAGCACGTCCACTTCGTCCGAACCATTCGGGTAGAGACAGCGGGATGACTTGCCGCGCACCAAGGTTTGTTGCAAATCCGAGCTGATCTGGTCAGCCAGCACCGAGTGCCGCAGTTCACCCGCGGCGCGCTGCCCGGGCCCTAAGAACAAGCGCTCGCCTAACCGTGGCGAAGCACCCGCTGGACTGGCAATCACTGTGGCAATGGCCGCCGGTTGATGGGTATCGCGCACGCGGAGCAAGGCATCGACCAACGCGCACGGGCCGCTGGCCGGTAGACGCTCGAACAGCACGTGAACCTTACCGTTGCAGCCCAGGCCGAAGCTCAGAGCTTCCTCGCTGGCTTCATCTGCTTCGGCGGTGCTGTAACTACGCAACGTCGGCCCGGTTTCTGTCAGCCACCAAGCTTTTTTGGCCACTTCCGCCTCCAGGCAGCCACCACTGATGGTGCCCTCAGGCCTGCCGAAACGCGAAACCAGCATGCGCGCCCCCGGCCGCCGATACGCCGAGCCTTCGACCCTTACCACAGTCGCAAGCACCGCCTCGCGGCCAGCCTCGCGCTCCGCCAAGAGTGCGTCCAACAGTGCATTCAGGCCCGACATTACATACCTCCACTCAATGCAGGGACTCAGTCCGTCGCTTGGCCACAGCCGGTGCCGATACCTGCGCACCACTATCCCCAAAGCGCTGCAGGATGAAGCTGCTCAGCGCAGCCAATTCTTGGTCGGTGTAAATGCGCCCGAACGACGGCATGCGCCGGTTTACTTGGGCGTCGGCCGAGCCATGCCCGCTCAACAGGACGCCGAGCAAGTTGCTTGCGGTAGGGTCGTTGACTGTCTTCAAACCTAGCAGCATGGCCGTTTGGCTCTGACTGCCAGTGCCGTTCCAGAGGTGACAACTGGCGCAAGCTCCAGCGAACAACTTATTGCCGAGTGGATTGCCACTGCCCTGCTCCGCAAGCGCTGCCTGCTGCGGACGAGCCACACCTTCGCTGCGCGCGGGTGAGTCTTTGAGGAACACGGCGATCGCGTGACGGTCGGCGTCGGTCAGATAGCGCAAACTGTGCTCGACTACTTCGGTCATAGGCCCAGCGGACAAACCCAAGCCTGGCGCTGCACCGTCTTTCAAGTAGTTGGCCAGTACGTCCGTGGGCCAGGCACCGATGCCATGCACCGGGTCAGCGCTGATGTTGTAGGCATTCCAACCCTGGATAAGGTTGCCGGCCAGCGAACGATCGTTACTGACCGCCTGGAACAAGTTACGTGGCGAATGACACTCACCGCAGTGCCCTGGCCCTTCTACTAGGTACTGGCCGCGATTACGCTCGGCAGAGTACTGGCTGTCCGCCTGGAATGGTTCATCGTTAAGGAAGAGGGAATTCCAAAGAACCATGCCCCAACGCTGGTTGAACGGGAAGCCGATTTGGTTTTCGCGCGGTGCCTGCTCGACAGGTTCTAGGCTGTCGAGATAGGTCTTGATGGCGAGGATGTCATCTCGAGACATTTTGCTGTAGGAAGTATAGGGAAACGCCGGGTAGTAGTGTTTTCCATCACGGCCCACGCCGGTCTGCAACGCGCTTACAAACTCTTCATTCGTCCATGCGCCGATGCCTGTTTGCGTGTCCGGGGTGATGTTGGGCGAAAACAGCGAGCCGAACGGTAGCTTAAACTCGACGCCACCTGCGAACGGTTTACCACCCGGCACGGTATGGCAAGCCACGCAGTTGGCGGCGCGCGTCAGGTATTCGCCTTTAGCGAGGGAATCCTCTTGTGCATTGACCGCTTGCGCCAGTAAAGCCCCGCCGGCGAGCATCAGTAGGCTTCTTATTAATTTCATCAGTAGCTCCTTAAACCGGGTAATAGCCGAAACGACTAAGCGGCAAACGACGTATGCGCTGGCCCGATGCTGCGTAAAGTGCGTTGACCAAGGCTGGGCCGATCAACGCAGTACCGGCCTCGCCAACGCCACCCGGCGTTTCCAGACTCGCAAGCAAATGCACCTCCACCGCCGGCGCTTCATTGATACGCAGCTGTCGGTAGTTGTGGAAGTTGGTCTGCTGCACCTGACCGTTTTCGATCAGGATTTCGTTGAACAGCGAAGCGGAAAGGCCGAACAAGGTGCCGCCCTCGATCTGTGCCTTAACCGACGTCGGGTTAGTTGCAAAACCGCAATCCACCACGCTGACCAGGCGCTTGATGCGCACGCCAAAGTCGCCCTGCATCTCCAGTTCAACCAAAGTGGCCACATAGCTACCGAACACCGCACTGACCGCCACACCTCGACCCTGTCCGGGTGGCAAAGGCTTATTCCAGTCAGTCTTCTCAACCAACAAACGCAGCACTGCCTGGGCGCGTGGTTGTTCAGCCATCAGCTCCAAGCGGTAGGCCACTGGGTCGGCTTTGGCGTTGTGCGCCAGTTCATCAATGAAGCACTCATGGGCATAGGTGCCGCGAAGCGGGCCCACGCCTCGCCACCACGACACGGGCACGACGCTAGGCTCCTGGCGGATATAACGAACCTGCAAATGCGGCAAGCTATAGATTGGGTCCACCGCAACTTCAACGGCATCGGCATCCACGCCGTTGGGCGGCAAGCTGCCGGCATAGCGGGCGAGAATTGAGGCGCCGGCAATGCGATGTTCCCACCCTAGCGGACGCCCCTTGTCGTCGAGGGCGGCCGTCATACGATCGGCATACAGCGGCCGATAGAGGTCGTGGGTCATGTCCTCCTCACGGCTCCAGATCAGCTTGATCGGGTAATCAACCTGCCGCGCGATGGCCACCGCTTGAGTGATGAAGTCAAACTCCAAACGCCGGCCAAATGCCCCTCCGATCAGTTGGTTATGCACCTGGATTTTTTCAACTGGCAACCCGGTGACTTTGGCTGCTGTCTGTTGAGCGAAAACTGGCACTTGGGTGCCGACCCACAGCTCGCAGCCATCTTTGCGCACATGGGCCACGCAGCTCATGGGCTCAAGCGGCGAATGCGACAACAGCGCTTGCTCGTAAACAGCTTCGAACTGGCTGGCCGATTGTAGCTTGGCTTGTTCAATGTCGCCGGTGCGTTTAGCGACCACGCCATCACGGCTACTGGCCGCGAGTAGTTCTTGGTCCAGATGCATAGAACCAATAGAGGCATTCGGCCCAAAGTCCCACTCGATTTTCAGCGCTTTGATGGCTTGCTGACAGGCCCAGAAGTGACTCGCGGTAACAGCCACGGCATTGTCCAAGCGCACGATGTCGCGAACCCCTGGCACTCGCCGTGCCGCAGCATCATCAACCGTACGCAATCGCCCGCCATACACAGGACAGGTGATGGTGGAGGCAACCAGCATGCCGGGGATTTGTAGGTCGATGGTAAAGCGTGCCTTACCATTGACCTTCGCGGGCGTGTCCAGGCGTTGCGCGGGGGTGCCCAGCAGCTTGAATTGCTCGGGGGTTTTCAAGGGTACGTCAGTGGGTAGTGGCAGCGTAGCCGCGGCCTCGACCAGTTCGCCGTAGTTAGCCTGCAAGCCACCAGGGCCAAACACTTGGCCGTTCTGCGCATGGCACAGACTCGGCGCTACATGCCATTGCAGCGCTGCAGCCTGGATCAACAGGATACGCGCCGTGGCGCCCGCCCGACGCAGCGGCTCCCAGGTGTAGCGGGTAGAAGTCGAGCCACCGGTGGCCTGAAACTGCAGCAAGGTGTCGGTATACAGCGCCGAGTTTGGTGGCGCCTCTTGAATAACGACCTGATCGAGGCCTACTTCAAGCTCCTCCGCCACCATCATGGCAATACCGGTCTGTGCGCCTTGGCCCATTTCAATTTTTGGCGAGATCACCGTGACCACGCCATCGTGACCAATCCGAACAAAGGCACCGTAACCCTCAGCGGAGCGATCACCCAGCCGACCTGCGGCAGCCGCCTCGGCGGCTGCACTCTTGGACACCAAGGGCGGTAGCCAGGTACTCAACACCAAGCCGCCGAGGGCGATGCCGCTACCCTGCAGGAGGCGACGACGGGACATATGAACATTCATTTCGTTAGGCTTTTTCATCTCACGCCTCCTCTACACGGCCAACACTGTGAATGGCCGTGCGAATGCGGGTGTAAGTGGCGCAGCGACAAAGATTACCCGCCATGGCCGCATCAATCGCCTGGTCATCGGGCGTCGGCTGGCTATTCAGAAGAGCAGTTGCTGCCATGATCTGTCCTGACTGGCAGTAACCGCATTGCACCACCTCATGCGCTAGCCAGGCCTGCTGCACGGCTTTGCCCACGGCCGTCTCACTGATGGCCTCAATGGTGGTGATCGAGCGACCTGCCACAGCCGAAATAGGAGTCACACACGAACGGATCGGCTGGCCGTCGAGATGCACGGTGCACACCCCACACTGAGCAATACCACAGCCGTATTTTGTCCCTGTCAGGCCGAGCACATCGCGCAATACCCACAGCAGAGGCATATCCGCTGCAACGTCAACCTGCTGCGACTGTCCGTTGATGATTAACGTTTGCATGGTATTTCCTCTGCCTAATAGGTTTAATGCCGACAACTGTAGTCATCGCTTTTTAATGTGTTAACGGCACGTGACGCTGACTGAGACAGTCCACGTACTCACTGATTAACTCGCCTTAAACGAGAAACCAGCCACCCGGCCAGCGAAAAGGAGATGATCTGAGTGAAAGGCACCAAAACCACCACCTCCACCAAGACCATCAGCGGAAAGTTCAGATCATGGGTCAGCGGCCCCAATAAACTCAGTACCAACAAGAGCGTTGGGTATAGCCCCAGACAGCCCACCAAAATTCGCCAACCTAAATCTTTACTGCGCTTTAGTCATAAAGCTCTCTGCAGCCAGTGCTGCGTCCATTGGACTGGAATATATCAATAAAAAAGCCCTACCACTCAGGAACGTGAAGTGGCAGAGCAAAAATTATGTCAGCACAACAATAGGCATTTAGTGGTCACTGATGCGAACTACTAATTTGCCAAAATTTCTACCTTCTAGTGTGCTGTACGCGAAATAAATTTCCCCATGTTTACACTACACTTCAGGTGCCATTCCCTCCTTGGAGAGTCCCCGGTGAGCGCTCTGGATATTATGCTTAGCCCCGAAGAGCTGGCCGAACTGAGCCGTCGTGTACGTTCCGCCACCATCAGCCATCGGGATGCTCGTCGAGCTCGCGTCATCTTGTTGGCAGCGCAAGGGTCAACCCGAGAGGAAATCGTACGATTGACGGGTTTCTCTCGCCCTACGGTCACCGACTGGTGCCAGCGGTTTAAGGCGCTCAGATTGGAAGGCCTGCTCGACAAGCCTGGCCGTGGACGCAAATCATCCCTGCCTGCCGACACCATCCGTCGCGTGCTCGAAAAGGTCACTCAGCCTCTGCCAAGAATGAGGGCCTAATTAGGTGCTTAAAATGGTTGCCACATAAGGGCATAAGGAGATAAGGTTTACACATCAGACATATGTCTACATCGTATACGAGCCTGTTAGGAGTGTTACCATGGCCTCGCCTGTCCTGTCTTTTCGCGTGGAATCTGAGTTGATTAATCAGCTCGATCAGCTCGCCGAAGCAACCGATCGGGATCGTCAGTACCATCTCAAGCGTGCCCTAGCCCGCTATGTAGAATTAGAGTCCTGGCATTTCCGAGCGGTAGCTGAAGGCATTGCGGATGCAGAGGCAGGCAACCTAGTCGACTTGGATGCCGTGAAGGCTAAGTGGGTGGCCCGTGCCGAAAATCGCATTAACCAGCAAGGCGGACAGTGATCTCGACGGTATTTACGAGCATTACGAACCTCGTATCGGTCCAGAAAAGGCTGAGGAAAATATTTTCCAGGTACTAGACGCCATATCTCGGCTGGAGACTTTCCCACAACTGGGAAAAGCCTCAGATATTCCTGACTGCAGGGAACTGATCATTTCGAAATACCCCTATCGAGCTGTTTACAGGCTGAAGGGGGACATCATCCTGGTGTATCGAATACTGCACCAGCATGCGGAACGACCTGAGGATTGGTGAGGAGGCCGACCTACTCCTGCTTTAACAATCACGTCCTCCTTCAACAAAAGCCCGCTTTGCGGGCTATTTTGTATCCTAAATTTAGCGATAACTGCGTTATAGGTATTCGGAATAATTACATTAGGTGAATACGCTCCACCTCATCTAGGCTGATCTCATCGCGGCGCCGGTCGTACAACTGGGTGGTGCGCGTAGACGCATGGTTGGCCATGGCTGCCGCGTTCTCCAGGGTGCCGCCGTTTTTCAGGTAGGCCGTGATCCCGGTCGCCCGAAAGCTGTGATTGCCGATTGGCGTCTTAATCCCTGCTGCCAGTGCCCGCCGGCGCACCATCGCATGCGCATTGGCCTGCGGTAGCGCCGTGGTACTCAACTGCCCGGTACCCCGCTGAATCGTGCGAAACAATGGCCCCTTCACATCACCCTCCAGCTGTGCACCAACTAGGTACTCGTGCAGGTAGGTCTCCAGAGTATGGTGACAGGGCATGACATGCTGCTTGCCGCCTTTCTCTTTTAGGCGCACCCACAGCCGTCGATTTTGCGTGTAGACATCTTCGACCTTCATCGCCAGGGCGGCACCGATACGCGCAAACGAAAACACCATCAGCGCAATCAAGGCCCGGTCGCGCAAGCCGGCCGGGATGCCGATATCGATACTGTCGAGCAGCTGTCGTGCTTCGCTTGGATCAAGCACCGGGGTTTTGCCGGTGCGCGCTGTGTGACTCGGGCCGCGCACCGAGGCCGCCGGGTTATGCGGCACCACCTGACCCACGACCAACCAGTCGAACAAATGCCGGATCGCGGCCAGGCGTTGCTTCACCGACGGTGCGGCCAGCGTCTGGCACTGCAGCTCGATCCAGGCAGCCACATGCAGCGGAGACACGGCAACCAGATCAGGCACACCCACCGCCTGGCACCAGCTCAAAAACTCATCTACAGCGCGTGCATAGGCGCGCCGCGTGTTCGGGTTGCGGATATTGGCCGTGAAAAACTCCAAAAAGCGCATCCCCGCGCGTTCGCCGGCGTGGCTGATCAGCGCCGGGAGCGTGTGGCTCACCGTGGACACCCGCACGAGTGGATTCATCGCCTAGCATCCGGCTCAACCAGCAGTGCTTTAAGCGCGATGACCTGCTCTACCAGCCGCTCAATATCTACTTTTGAGTGGGCTTCCAACTCAACATCCCCTACTGTCAGGCGCAACGTGCGCCCGGCCCGACCGTTGATCCAGGCCATCGCGATTTCGCCCAGGGTCTTTAGAGGCAACCCGATGGCCGGCACCCACGACAGCAGAAACTGGCCGGTTAGCCCTTTGACGGCACCGGCACGGTCGACCGTCGCAAACGTCGGGGAGACCGCCAAACCGGTGACCTCCAGCTGCTGCTTAAATTGGCACAGTTCCGTTTGGTAGTCCGCACCAAAGACAGCCGAATCGTCGGGCGCCCTCAGCAAACGTAGTTGAAGACGAAGGGTTGGCGTAGGGGCGGTCGCTTGAGCCATCGGATGAGTCCTTTATATATGTGATAAAGGACATTATCACATATATAAACCTGGGTAATCCCCCCTGAAAAAAGTACTCGCTGAAAGTAGAATTCCCTCCTAATCGGACCAAGGAGATTTTGCGTGAAGACATCGCGTTTTTCGGACAGTAAAATCATGACCGTCCTCAAGCAAGCCGAGGCTAGAAGCCCGGTGCCAGAGCTGTGCCGCGAGGCGGCTGGCGAAAAAATGCATGTCCTTGGCATAACTTATGCCGCAGCTCGTAACCAACAAATCCAGAGCGCGCACCCTTGTCGCATATTAGCAGCGCTACAAACTTGGGATTGTCAGTCCAGGAGAAGATCATTAAGTACTGCTTCAAAAACAGCGCTTGGTTGGTCTAACGGAGCCCATGGGTTTCGTCACAGTTATGCCAAAAATTCTTTAGCACTATGCAATGCCATCTCACCAGTGAAGAAGATGTGGCGCCACACCTTGTGTGCCTTAAGCGCTCTTTGCGAAGAAACGCTGCTTGCTAGCAGCAATCAACAGTAGCAGGAAGAATGCCCCGCACATCTCCACCGATAGGTAGTACTTAAACTGCGAAGCTGGAGCTGCCAGAAATACCACTGGTACCCTTGCAAGTACGATGATGGCTGCTAGGCGAAGGCCCGACCCCGACAGACGGGTCAGCAAGGCAATCAAGATAATCGCAAGCGAGGGAAGGAAGTTCCAGAACAGTGCAGATCCAGAGCGCAGTAATGGATCATACGCGACCGAGTAGACAAAATACCTTTGCAGGCTATCAGTCAGCGTCGGGAAAGGCCTGCCGCTGCTGAGATCAACACCCACGGACTCGGGGGGGACAAATTGAACTGGCCAGCCGTCGCGGTACATGTCAATGATCTTGAAACCAGCCCAGGTAAGGCCCGTGGACGCAAGAAAGGTTTCGACGCGGCCGGCCAAGAAGATCCCTGAATTCTCTTTCAGGAATCCATAGACATGGCCCAGGTAGCCGTTGCGGGCTTCCGGATTCGCTTTTTCAACGTAGGCGCCACCTCCGCTCCACCAGTACGGAATTTCATAAGGAGTCTGGATGGCGGCCAGTTTGTCGAGATTGAGCACGGCACCGATCGCAACCTTGTTGTTGCCAGCGTCAGTGTGGAATCTACTTTGTAAGACATACCCTACCGGATTGACCGTGTTCGCCACCTTATAGTGGAACTCATTGCCCTGGTAACCGAACGTCTTCGGGAGAATCCAGGTAAACAGAACGATTACGGCCAAGGTGGCAATTGAAACCACAGCAGAATCTTTGAGATTCTTCGAAATCGCGGCAAAAGAAAGCAGGAACGGAAGCAGGACAAACCATCCGTCCCCGCGCAGCGCGACGAGCAATCCCACCAAGAACCCGGCCGCCAGCAAGGTTGGAGCTGTGATGGCTTTTTCATGTGAGAGCTTCACGATAAACGCTGCTGCCCACAACACAATCACGCTGAACAGCGTATCCCGCGAAAGCAGTGCCATATTGAACAGAATGGAAGGGTTAATCGCGACAAGTACAAAAAATGCCAATGCGTACTTCCTATTTCCCGTAACGAGCGTGATCACCTCGGTAGCGTAGGCAAAGACCGCGGCAACGATCGTCAACTGTATAAAAGTGATTGCCGAGACGTGGGGAAACACCTGCAGGATGGCGGAGAAAAGAAATGGCTTAAAGAACCCCAGCCATAGCTCGATCGGGTACTCGAGGGAGTATTTGAGGGCAGATACGGAGTCAGACATCAAATAGCCCGGCCATGATGCCACGAAGAGCAGCATGCACAAAGCGAACCAGCCAGCAAAATAAAGTCGGGCCCGGGCACTAGCCCCGCGCATCCAGAACATCAAGGTACATGCAAAAAAGGACAGCAGGGCGCTACCTGCCATGCGCAGTATCAGCAACTTATATCCAGGCCAGTTAGGCTTTTGGTTCAGGTCCCACCAATCCGCAGAATGCATCAGTATAAGCAGCGGGACGAATACGGCGCAAAAAAACGCCGCAATATGCTTGAAGCTGGAGGGGCTTTCAGCCGTTTTACTTTCCATAACCTTACAACTCTCCCACGGGTAGCTGAAGGAATCGGTCAAGCTCAGCGGGCGTCCCTAGCACATGAACGTCGGACAAACGCAAGTCAGATAAAGACACCTTGCCGCCTTCGGCAAGTAATTGCCGATACAGCGGCGCAATATATTTTTCTCCGCGGAAGAGGTTCTTTGAGTCGCTGAAGAATCGGTCGTAGATCTCTACATATCGGCCGGCACGACTAAACCAATACAAGCCGATCGAAGCATAATCGGAGATGCGCTGCTTTTCGGCGAGATCTACCGCCCAGCCATCAGAGCCCAGCTTGACAAAGCTCCAGTGTTCGCCGGGAACCCGGAAGCAAGGCACCCAGCCATCAGATCCCGGGCGAATATCGGCCGGGTTGAGCGCGTGAGGTTTGACGTATGTATCGATGTTGTAAATCAAGAGCGGCCACTCCGGATTCCACAGTTCGCTCGACAAATAAGCGCTCGTGGCTTGGCCATCAGTGAGTTCCTTGAGCTCGACGATGTGGACATCGGTAAGGCCCAATGCCTTGGTCTGGCGCAGGACAAAGTCCGACGACTTGTTCTCGTCGAGGCAAACGAAGATGACCCGGCTATCTGGCGTCAGGAAGTTTTTCAAGGAAAGCATGGACCAGTAGAACAGGCTGCGTTCGTGCGCCATGATTTCGTATTTTGGGACCTTATAGCCAGCGTCATAGAATCGCGAGCCCCGTCCTGCCATGGTGATGACTATGTTAAGCGACATGTGATTCGTCCTATTCTTGCCCAAGC
>LNAQ01000198.1_pt1 | contig 13093 bp, 10 predicted proteins | sample 602591 | NCBI WGS metagenome assembly LNAQ01 (sample SAMN02440304, study PRJNA202911) | soil metagenome | biome: Subtropical and temperate rainforests or woodlands; isolation source: soil samples (1 kg each in a 20% v/v slurry with milli Q water) were... ... | reverse complement strand
GCAGGTTCAGGAATCTCGGGATAAGAACGTCCAGGCAGTTCCTGTCCTGTAGGTGCACCCGTTGCGAGCCAGTATGAGTATGCGGTTAGAGCTGCTATGACTTGACTGTCCGCTGGAGGCGGTTTTCCGTTCATGCTGAACTGAAAACATCCTTGTAGACGCTCAGCGTAGGTGTTGACCTTGTCGTTCTTTTTTCGATAAGCGGGGTACATTGTGTAAGCTCCCCAAAGAGGAGCAGAGTCAGCTTTTCTTCCCTGTTCCAAATGGCAGTTGGTGCAATTTAATCCGTTTCCTACGAACTCGGATGCATTGGCTTTCGTATCTACAAAGATCGCGTGGCCTTGCTGGACTAATCGACCAAAAGCATTGTCGGGTAGCGTCTCCTCTGCGGGAGGGAGAAATGTGGGAGGCTTCTTCTGAGTTGGATTCGTGCTTTTGGGTGATGCGGTTGATTCTGCAACTTCAGTAGCACAAGCCATCGATATAATATTGAAAGTGATAAGTGCAGCGATGATGGATTTCATGGCTAGCCTCTATTTACTGAGCTCAGCAAAATATTGGGAAACAGCCTCGACCTCGGTATCAGTGAGCGAGCGTGCAATATGTCCCATGAGATCGTCTGGATCATTTTTTCGAGTCTTCTGCCGCCAAGCATTCAGTTGTGATGTGAGGTATTGAGCCGACTGGCCTGAGATCGGGGGAAAGGAGGCGCCGACTCCGATACCACTTGGACCATGGCACGCCACGCACTCGGGAATGTTCCGATCCCATGCGCCTCTCAAGGCCAGGATTTCCCCTGGTCCTTTCGCCACGTGCGCGCGGTTCACTGGTTTTACTGCCGGACTTGGCATCTTGGCGAGCATCACTGCGAGGGCATTCGACTCGTCTTCACTCAATGCCTGAGCGATTGGTTGCATTATTGGATTAGCTCTAGAGCCAGAGCGAAAATCAGTGATCTGTTTCGTCAGATATTCAGCAGGTAGGCCTGCAAGCCTTGGAAAACCAGCCGCAGGCATACCCAGGCCGTCTGCACCATGACAGGTTGAGCAGGCTATGACCCCTGGATTAGAGCCTCCTTGGGTGAATATTTTTTGTGCGTCCGCTGCAAAAGAGGGTGTCGTAAATGCACCGGATAAAATAAAAACTAATACCCATCGTGAGATTTCCATCGGGTAGCCTCATTGTTATTTTTTTATAACACGGGTTTCGATTAATTAGGTTAGTCGTAATGTAGGCGGATGTTATGACTTCTTTTTTGCCCATGACGCGTTGACGCCAACACCGCATTAATCACTTGCTGATACACGACCGATCCACCGCTGCAGGGCTTCTTGACTCGTGTAATCAGGTGCAGAAGCGAATGGTAAAAATTGACCACTTTGCAATCTTGAAAAAAAGCGTACATCACCCCGTACATGTTTCCTGCTCCAAATTAAAAAAAAGCGCCACTCAATGAGTGGCGCTTTTTTTTGCGCGTGTTTTATGGAATCGGAAAACGCGATGCCGCTGTCTGGCGTTTTCTTGCGGCGCTGGTCTGCGCGATTTGACGTAAATGGTGATACACGCAACATCACTCAATAAGCGGCGGCCGATAAGCCCGCAACTCCAAAATCGCGGGAGCATCAGAAGTGACGGTTAGCTCAACGACATGATGTGTATTGGGAAGGCCGGTTGCCAGTACATGACGCTGCTGCACCGAGCCATTTGGCAAGACAGTTGCCAGTTCGTCTCCGCAGGCGAATCGACGCTCCCATTGAAAGCTTTGTTCCTCCGCGAGACCTTTACCCGATACCGTCTTGGCATGGGAAAGATTCCAGGCATCCGGCTGTATGGTTACGTTTCCCGAGAGCGAGTTGAAAACGTCCTTGCTCGAGCCGCTTCCGTCTGCTCCTGTACGAGCGCTCTCGATTTCAAAGTCGAAGACATCTTGCGAGATGTCGAGATGGCGTACCCGAAGCGTCCAAACATCCGCTTCGTGGTAAGTGGGACGTACATTGACTTTTTTCAGGGCCGGCCAATCCGGAACATTAGGCAAGCGTGTCACGCGGCTGGTCTGCCAACAGCCGTCGAGTTCGCCAGGGGCCTTTCCGTCGATTTTGATATTTACTTTTCCGTGCAGGGGGCCCGCGGCAATTAGTTCGGCGCGATTGCCGTCAAATTCATATCGAGTCTTTTCGCCCGGCACCGGCGGAGTAAAACTCCGAACCTGGCCGGCAGTGTTCGGCCCATTATTTTGAGGAAGATCCGCAAGCTCCTCCAGCCATGAGGTAAACAGGTGAGCCATAACGGTCCACCCCTTGGCGTTAGGATGCGGTGGATCGGCGAGAAGATCAGTTGATTGAAGATTATTTTCCCGCAAATAGGTATTCCAGCGCTGGCGGCGCGGTTCCAGCGCAAGGTCATATTTTGCCGCCATGGCAGGCTCCCAGACGCCGGACATGAACTCTTCCCAGTTTTTTTGCTTGAACCAGAAATGACCCTCACAGCCCTCGAGCGGCGCCCATCGAAGGTGAAGGCCTGGGTCACACAGGGGTTCAAGCGGAATGACGACGTGGTCGCTTTGAATGATGATGTCGGAAGCCGTTTTTGAACGAAGGATCCGTATAATTCGTTCGTAGGCACGGTGATCGCCATAAACGTGAAAAACAATCAGGTCGGGATAGGTTTCCTCCACGTCGCGGGCGACCGCCTGTTCCAACAGAACGGCGTTCCACCCGCCCAAAGCGAGGTTGCGGTATTCGAACGCCACGTTTGGATATTTGGCTCGCAGCGCCGCAATAGCCAGGTCGGTCCATTTCGGCGAACTGATTGACTGTCCATAGAAAAGAATTTTCAGGACCTGCGGCTTCTCTGCAGTTGCTGAACGAATAATTGACAATGAACGGCCGATCGCCTGACCGGGATCGGGAGGAGCGGGCTCTGCGGATACCTGCAGACAGCAACATGTAAGCATTAGGCTGAAGATGAGGACACGATTGACTTTCCGCCACATCAAAACACCACATGTTAGAAAGTTAATCGGTCACACCACCTGCGAGAGTGCTGCAAGACATCCCGTCACAGGAGTGTATCGGACAGCACTGCTAGCGCCAGGAGGCGTTGGAACGTGGGATCTCTGCCGGGCTCGGTGGAATCCGGGCATCGCCCAGCAGGGCGGCATCGAGTTCGAACAGGGGCGCGGAGCTCACGGAAATCCCCTCGGGAGAATCGGGATCAATCGCAAGAGCTTAGCCGCTGTCGATGCGTTGCGGCAGGTCACGATTGAGTGGACCGCATCGAGCACATCAGAAAGCAACGCTGAGGTCACCGTGAAGCCAATGTAGTTTTGTCTTCAGGCATAAACATCGGCAAGCGCTGCAACATCCAGTTCAGCAACTCCTGAGCCGGGGCGGCCAGAGGTCGGCCGGACTTCACCACCAGTTTCGCCTCAACCCCCAGAAACAGCGGATGGTCGATCGATACCGCCGCCAGGCTGCCCTTGGCGATTTCCCGATAGGCCGCGAATTCGCCGAGCAATGAAGCGAAGTCTCCGGAGGCCACCATGCGCTTGAGCGCAGCGAGAGAGTTGCTGACCAGTGCCGGTCGGATGTCGATCTTTTCGGCGTACTCGAGCATTTTTATCGCGTGACCGATTCCGAATGAGGTGGGCGTCAACACCAGTTGGCAGGTGAGTATCTCCTCGATGGATACCGGTCCGCCTCTCAATGCCAACGGATGATCGGGTCGGACCAGCAGCATCACCGGCTGCGATGACGTCGCGCGATAATCGATGTGCGAATGCAGAGGGGGGTTGTAGGCAAGGCCGATATGCGCACGGTTTTCGGCGACTTCATTCAGCACGTCGTCCACGGGCAGAATGTCCAGCCTGACATCAAGCTTGGGGTACTGTTTGCAAAACGGTGCGAGCACGTTGTCCACCAGTGCATCGACATACCCCTCGCTGATCACCACTCGAACATGACCCTGCTGTAGGCCTTTGATCGCCTGGAGCTGGTCTTCGAGCTTCTCCTGATGTGAGCGATAACCTCGCCAGAACTCCAGCAAGTGCGCCGCGGCCTCGGTGGGCTGGACACCACGGGCCTGACGCTCGAACAGCTTCGCCCCCAATTCCTCTTCCAGCAGCTTGATCTGGCGCGTGATCACCGAGGGCGACGTATTGATGCTGTCCGCTGCACCGCGAATCGAGCCGTGGACCAGCACCTCGTGAAAATACCGCAACCGTTGTTGGTTGATCTCGCGCATGCAGGGCTCCGTAAATGGGTGTGTGTTGCCTGTAGAGCAACGATACACGAACTTAGTTGCTCTTGCTGGGGCTGAGGTGTCGGTGCAACATTCTTTGGCAAGAACGCAGACCCACAAGAATAATCGGAGAGTCGCATGTCAACCTTTTCAGCACCGGCAGGCAGTGATGCCACTTCCGCCCTTTACCGCAAGCTCAATTGGCGGCTGCTGCCGCTCCTGTTCATTTGCTACGTCTTTGCGTATCTGGATCGGATCAACGTCGGCTTTGCCAAGCTGCAGATGCAACATGATCTCGGACTTTCCGATGCGGCCTACGGTGCGGGCGCAGGGATTTTCTTTCTGGGGTATGTGCTGTTCGAGTTGCCGAGCAACTTGATGTTGCCGAAGGTGGGCGCGCGAAAAACCTTCAGCCGCATTCTGGTGTGTTGGGGCATCACTTCGGCTTGCATGCTGTTCGTGCGTAACGTGCCGATGTTTTATGCGATGCGTTTTCTGCTGGGGGTATTCGAAGCCGGTTTCGCGCCGGGCATGATCTATTACCTGTCCTGCTGGTATGGCCCGAAGCGTATGGCGCGGGCCATTGCGATCGTGTTCATCGCCGGCCCCGTTGGCGGGATTGTGGGCGGTCCACTGTCAGCCTGGTTGATCACCACGTTTGAAGGCGTTGGCGGCATGGCCGGGTGGCAGTGGATGTTCTTGATTGAAGGCCTGCCTTGCGTGTTTCTTGGCATCCTGACCTATTTCATTCTGTCGAATCGGCCCTCGGAAGCCCGTTGGCTGAGTGGCGAAGAAAGAAAACTGCTGGAGAGTGAACTCGGTGCATCGACGGGACACGTCCATTCATTCCGGGCGGTGTTGCGCGACCCGAAAATCTACGTCCTGGCGTCAGCCTATTTCTGCATCATCTTTTCGATCTACGCGATGAGTTTCTGGCTGCCAGCCATCCTCAAGGCCCAGGGCGTCAACGACACCATGCAGCTGGGTTGGTATGCCGCGATTCCCTACGTCGCAGCGGCATGCGGCATGTACTGGATAGGGCGCCGGTCCGACCGGGTCGGTGAAAGACGCTATCACTGCGCAATCCCTGCGGGCATTGGCGCAATCCTGCTGCTCATGTACCCCTTTGCCGACGGTCACCTGATGGCGTCGCTGGTCCTGCTGACCCTGGCAACCGCCATGATGTTCATGGCCTACACCGTGCTATGGGCAATGCCGTCCGAGCACATCAAGGGCGATGCGGCGGCGGGCGGTATCGCCTTGATTAACACCATCGGTCTGTCCGGAGGCTTCTGGGGACCGGCGGTGATTGGCTGGGCAAAAACGGCAACCGGCAGCGCCAATCTCGGCATCGTCATTGTGGGCTGCGTGTTCCTGTGCGCAGCATTCGTGATTCTTTCCACCAAACCGCGCACCCGTGATAGCTCGGTTTCTGAATTCAGTGCGGGTTGATCAACCGCCTTCCCCTTGATCAATCGAGTTCCGAAAGGAACCCTTTTAAAGAGAGAACCCACATGCTTTTACACCTATCGACCTGGGCCGAGATCGGGCAATTCCTTGAACGCAGCCGCACCATCGTGATCCCGATCGGCTCCAACGAACAACACGGTCCGACCGGTCTTCTTGGGACCGACTGGATGTGTCCCGAAATCATTGCACGCGAAGCGCAGAATTCAGCAGACATCCTGATCGCTCCGACCTTCAACATCGGCATGGCGCAACACCATCTTGGTTTCCCCGGGACCATTTCACTTCGCCCGTCGACGTTCATCGCGGCGATTGGCGACTGGGTACGTTCGCTGGCCGCTCACGGGTTCGAGAAAATCCTTTTCCTCAATGGCCACGGCGGCAACGTTGCCTCCATTGAAGCGGCGTTCTCGGAGCTCTACGCCGAAGCCAGCTTCGCACGACGCCCTGCAGGGTTCGCGCTGAAGTTGTGCAACTGGTGGGATCTGGAAGGGGTAGGTGATCTGGCGCGAGATCAATTCCCTACGGGCCACGGCATTCATGCCACGCCTTCGGAAATTGCCGTCACCCAATGGGCTTACCCGGACGCCATCAAGTCCGCCCAGTACTCGCCGCAGATCGCGCCGTGGGGGCCTATCCGCGAAGCGCTCGATTTCCGCGCACGTCATCCGGATGGCCGCATGGGGTCGGATCCGTCCCTGGCCAGCCCGGATAAAGGCCGCGAACTGGTGATGCTGGCAGCACAGAGCCTGGTGCAGGAACTCGATGCCTTCAGCCGCGAATCGATTCCCGGTTAACCCATCGGATTCAGACTTTTCAACTTGACCAGCGCCCGGAAGTTCCGGGCGTTGGCACATCCTGTTCGAGGAAATCCCATGATTGAACGCGACGTTTATACCCGCCTGAAAGACCTCGGTATCGAGTTACCTACCACCGGCGCTCCCGCCGCTGCCTATGTGATGAGTGCGCAGAGTGGCAATGTCGTTTACCTGTCCGGCCATATTGCGAAAAAGGAAGGCAACGTCTGGGCTGGAAAACTGGGCGAAACGCTGACGACAGAGGAGGGCTATGCGGCCGCGCGTTCGACGGCCATCGACTTGCTGGCGACGCTGCAGGCTCATGTTGGTGATCTGAATCGGGTCGTGCGGATTGTCAAAGTGCTGAGCCTGGTGAATTCAACTTCCCGTTTCACCGAGCAGCACCTGGTCACTAACGGCGCCTCGGAGCTGTTTGCCGAGGTGTTCGGCGATCAGGGAAAACACGCACGCTCGGCATTCGGTGTGGCTCAGATTCCGTTGGGGGCTTGTGTCGAACTAGAGATGACCGTCGAAGTCCGTTGAAGATCGGTTAACGGTGGGTGGTGTGTGGGGGCGAGGCCATTCGCCCCCACAGTCCGTAATAGAGCTTAGAACAGCGTCCAGGTGTAACTGATGATCAACCGGTTCTCGTTGATATCCGTGCGGTAGTTGGAGCGCGCCATCGCGTTGCGCACTCGCACGCCAAGGCCTTTCAGCGGGGCGGACTGAAAGGTGTAGCTGAGGTCCAGGTCACGCTCCCAATCTTTGCCCTCATAACCCATCCCGGTCTTCACATTGTCGCCGGTGACATAGCGCGTGCTCGCTAGCAGCCCAGGCACACCGAGGGCCGCGAAGTCATAGTCATAACGCAGTTGAAAGGAGCGCTCATGGGTGGAGACGAACTCGTAGGTCGGCAGTTCGTTGCCAAGTGCACTGACATTGAGAAACACGCGAGGAAAGGGGCTGTCGCCGTACATCCCTTGGTAACCGGCATAGAACGTGTGACCACCAAGTTTGGCCGATAGCAGCGAGAAGAAGGCCTGGTTGTCGACCTTGCCCACCCGTTTGCGACCTGTTTCCTTGGCGTCGTAATAACCCAGATTGGCCCCCAGCACCCAACTTCCCACCGGCACACTGTGTTTTAAACCAAAGAAGTCCTGCTCATAGATATCCTCCAGTCGGGAGTGCCAGGCACTCACGGTGGTGCGATTACTGTTGAACGCGTAGTCGCCGCCCACGTAGTTGAAGGCATCGCTCGACACCTGGCGTTGCGGCTTGTTACCCAGCAAGGCCTGCAGTTTGCTCTCGCCGGCCTCGTTGCGCAGGGTCGTAGAAGTCAGGTGCCCGGCTTGCAGTGTCAGGCCGGGGATTTCACTGCTGGTAATGCTCGCGCCTTGATAGGCAGGGGGGAGCAGGCGGATATCGCTGAAAACCAGCGAAGGAATATTGGGTTGCAGTTCACCGACCTTCAGTTCCGTTTTGGAAACGCGCATCTTGGCCGCCAACCCGAGGCGGCCATAGTTGTCAGCGGCACGGCCGTCGTCCTTCACCGGTAATAACCCCGAGTTGACCCGGTCCGGACTGCTGTCGAGCTTGATGCCGAACTTGGCGGTGGCATCCAGGCCAAATCCCACGAGCCCGGGCGTGTAACCGGACTTGAAGTTGAGGATGAAGCCTTGCGCCCACTCCTGGGCCATCGATTTTTCCGAACCTCGGATGTCGGAGAAGTCTCTGCTGAAAAAATAGTTTCGGGTTGTCAGCGTTGCAGTGGACTGCTCAACGAACCCGCTGTCGGCGGCGTGGGCGAGGTTGGCGCCAGCTCCTGTGAAGAACAGCACACACAGTTTGCCTCGATCTTTTGTCATATTTTGACTCTTGTTTTTATTAGACATGACTCCGCCGTAGACGCTCTTTCGAGGGCCTTGCGAGTAGGACGGGGGAGGTAGGGACAGCCGTCAGCGTGCGGCTTTTGATGTTGCTGCGGTGTCGAGAGCGATGCTCGCTCCATTGGCCAATGGCAGCAAGAGCAACTTTATTCAGACATCGTTGCTCTGGAGGCAACGATGGTGCGAAGGCATGAAAAGGCTGCTTTCAGAAAAGGCGGAACAAAAGATGGACCCGCCAGAACGGCGGGTCCGACAGTGGATCAGAGTTTCGGCAATTGCCCGATGCGCCCCATCATTTCGGTCACGATCTGCAGGTCCAGCAGGAACTGGTCGACGGTCTTGAACTCGTTGTCGGTGTGGCCGGTGTATTTGACCTCGGGCCGGGCCAGGCCGAACTGCACGCCATTGGGCAATTCATGAACCGAGGTGGCGCCGGCGGAGGTGCCGTACTCGTGTTTCATGCCAAGGTTTTCGCTGGCCACGGCCAGTAGGGCCTTGACCCATTCACCCTCAGGGTTGCGGTACATCGGCTCGGCAATCGAATAATCGAAAGTCGCTGCAACGCGGGACTTCTTGCTCCAGGCGCCAATTTTGTCGGCGATTTCGGCCTTGAGCGCTTCCGGGGACTTGCCCTTTGGCACGCGCAGGTTGACCGCAAGCTTGAAGGCTTTTTCATCCATCCCGACAAACGTCAGGGACGTGGTCAGCGGGCCCATGAAGGCATCGGAGAAACCGACTCCCAGTTTGCCTCCGAGGTAATCCAGGCCCCAGTTGTCAGCGGCGTAGCGGGCGGCGTCGGTGATGTGGTTGTGCTTGAGCGCGACCTTGCCGTCGAGGCCATTGATAAAGACCAGCATCCTGGAAACCGGGTTGACGCCTGACTCCGGCTCGGAGGAGTGGGCGGAAACGCCGGTGACCGTCAGCTTGACGTCCTTGCCGTCAACCTTGGCGTTCACGCTGAAATTGCCGCCATTGCGCTTGGCAAACTCAGCACCGGCCTTCTGCAGGCTTTTGGCCAATTCGGCAGGCTTGTCACTCAGCAGCGTGACGACCGAAGCCGACGGGATCTGGTTAGTGGCCAGGCCGCCAGTCATCGAGACGATTTCAGCGCCTTTGCCGTCCGCCTTGCGCTTGGGGAAATTGGCCATGACGGTGCCGTAGCCTTTTTCGGCAATCACCACCGGGTAGCCGCCATCGAGCGCCAGGTTGTAGTTGGGTGTCGGGTTGTGTTCGAAGTAGTACGGGATGGCGTCGCCGGAGGTTTCCTCGGTGGTGTCGACCAACAGCTTGAAATTCCTCGCCAGCGGCAGCTTCTCTTCCTTGATCACTTTCATGGCGTAGAGCGCTACCACGATGCCGTTCTTGTCATCCTCGGTGCCCCGGCCATACATGCGGTCGCCGATCAGGGTGACCTTGAACGGATCGAGTTTGGTCCCGTCTTCCAGAACCCAGTTCTCCGGTGTCACGGGCACCACGTCGGCGTGGGCGTGAATGCCGACCACTTCATCGCCGGTGCCCTCGAGGGAGATCTCATAGACGCGGTTGTCGATGTTGCGAAAGTTCAGGTTGAACGCCTGGGCAAGGCTCTTGATCTTGTCGGCGATCTTGATGAATTCAGGGTTGTCGTGCTGGGCAACGCCGTCGACGTTGAAGGTCGGGATGGCCACCAGCTCACGCAGCGTCTCGGTGGCGGCGCTGCCGTACTTCACCCGCGCATAGAGCCCCAGCAGGCGATGAATTTCGTTCTGCTGGTCGGCAGAAAGGGACTTGTTGTCCAGGAAGGCGCTGATTGCTGCGCCCAGGCCATCGGTTTTGGCCAGGTCGGTCTTGGCCAGGCCTGTCAGGAACTGCCTGAAATCGGTGGCCGATGCGTCACTGAACGTCTTGAGGATGGTCGCGCTCTGTTCCGGGGTAATGTTGGCGTGCGCGGCCGTGGTGAACGATGAAAGGCTGGCCAACATCAGGGTTGTTGCGGCCAGGTGCTTGAGTGAGAAGTCCATTGCTATGGGCATTCCTTTGCAGGGAGTGAGTTAGAAGTGTCTGATTAATGAAACAAAACGTTTCCAACCTACCACCACGGCGGCGCAACAGGGGAGCCCTGAAGCGGGATCTGTCGCACAGCCATGCAAAAGCGGCGCAGATATGAAAAAGAAACTCGGGGCCGTTTTCGTGACGAGTTTTACAAGATGTGTGCAAATTAAAAATTGGTTTGAGATGTTATAGGGTAACAATATAAGGTGCGCGGCAATCTGTTCTGCGGGACATGTTTATCCAACCCTTGTTGCGAAACCTCCATGACCATTGCGCCTCCTCGTTCTACCGGCACGGCCGTCGGCCGGCTCCTTTCCATCGATGCATTGAGAGGCATGGTGATTCTGTTCATGCTGCTCGACCACGTCCGCGAAACCTTTTTCCTGCATCGACAGGTGTCCGATCCCATGGACATTGCCTCGACCGAACCCGCGCTGTTTTTCAGCCGCACACTCGCCCATCTGTGTGCGCCGGTCTTCGTGCTGCTCACCGGTCTGTCGGCCTGGCTCTACGGTGAGAAATACGCCGGCAAGGCTGACGTTTGCAGTTTTCTGTTCAAGCGCGGTCTGTTTCTGGTGGTGCTTGAGTTCACTCTGGTGAACTTTGCCTGGACGTTCCAGTTTCCGCCGACGGTGATCTACCTGCAGGTGATTTGGGCCATTGGCCTGAGCATGATTGCGCTGTCGTTATTGGTCTGGCTACCGCGTCCGGTGTTGCTGTTCCTGAGCCTGGCGATCATCGCCGGCCACAACCTGCTGGACGCTCTGCACTTTCCTGTCGAGTCGGCAATGCACGTGCCTTGGGCGATTCTCCATGATCGCGGCTGGATCGAACTGGCCGAAGGGTTTCGGTTGCGCACATCCTATCCGGTGCTGCCGTGGATTGGCGTGATCGGCCTGGGATATGCCATGGGACCGTGGTTCGGGCGCACGGCGGACGCCAGGGTGCGTCAACGCCTGCTGCTGGTCGGTGGTGTCACCGGGCTGGCGGGATTCGTTGCGTTGCGGCTATTCAACGGTTATGGCGAAAAGGCCTGGAGCGTGGGCGAGACGTCCCTGCAAACGCTGATGAGTTTTTTCAACATCACCAAATACCCACCGTCGCTGCTGTTTGTTGCACTGACTGTCAGCGCTGGGTGCTTGCTGCTTCTGTGGTTTGAGCGTGTGCAGAAGCGCCAGTGGCTGCGTCCGTTGACGGTGTTCGGGTCGGCACCGATGTTCTTCTATCTGTTGCACCTGTACGCGCTGAAGGTTTTGTATGTCATCGCTGTCGCGCTGTTCGGCTTGAACCAGGGGGCGTGGTTTGGTTTCACGTCGATAGGTGCGGTCTGGCTGGTGGCGATGTTGCTGGCGATTGCGCTTTATCGCCCGGTCAGTTGGTTCTCGTTGTTGAAGGCTCGACGTCGAGACATCGCCTGGCTCAAGTATCTCTGATGACGGCATTTGTGCACTTTTATAAAGCCGTGCTGCATCTCGCTGCACTATGCGAAGGCAAGAGCGGCCTGTTTTCCCGGTGAATTCAATACCAAAACGTCAGAGAGACCGCCCCCAAGCGCGACTTTTGCGATCTGGCACAAACACTGCAACACACCGAACAGGCCCACCCTGAAAGCAGTCGAGTGGGCAGCCCCCTCGGTCAACGACGATCGATTCGTGGGCAACATCGGTGGATCAGGCATAGACGTCTGGTGCTAACACCGCAAAAGAACAGGCAAAGACGCCTGGAACCGCAAGGTTTCAGGCGTTTTTTTTTGCTTTTTGAACCGTTTTAGCCGGGTGCTTCTTATGAATTCCAATGTTGCCGCGTTGAACAAAGTGCAAACGCTGATCGTGATCGGCAATGGCATGGTCGGACATCATTGCGTCGAGCAGTTGATCGAGCGGGGCGCTCTTGACCAGTATCGGCTGCACGTCTTCAGCGAGGAGCCGATGCGTGCCTACGACCGTGTGCATCTGTCCGAGTACTTCTCGGGGCGCGACGCCGAATCGTTGGCGCTGTCCGATGCATCGCTTTACCAGACGCCGGGCGTCACCCTGCATTTGGGTGTGCCGGTGATGGAAATCGACCGCGCTCGGCGCCAGGTGATTACCGCGCAAGGCTGCATCCCTTACGACAAATTGGTGTTGGCGACCGGTTCCTATCCGTTTGTGCCGCCCGTCGAAGGTGCCGAAGGCGATTCGCGTCTGGTGTATCGAACCCTTGAAGACCTCGACGCCATCCGTGCCGCCGCTGCCAACGCCCGCCGCGGTGTGGTGGTCGGCGGTGGCCTGCTGGGCCTTGAAGCCGCCAATGCGCTGAAAAGCCTAGGTCTGGAAGCGCATGTCGTGGAGTTCGCCCCGCGCCTGATGCCGGTGCAGCTGGACGAAATGGGGGGGCTTGCGCTCAAGTCGCAGATCGAAAGACTGGGTGTCGGTGTGCATCTGTCGCGCGCCACTCAATCAATCAGTGCGGGCGAGGAGTATCGCTACCGCATGAATTTCGCCAACGGCGAGTTTCTTGAAACCGACCTGATCGTGTTCTCGGCCGGCATCCGCGCACAAGATGCGCTGGCCCGCCACTGTGCCTTGGAAATCGGCCCGCGCGGCGGCGTGGTGATCAACGACGAATGCCTGACCAGCGACCCGGACATTTACGCCATTGGCGAGTGTGCCTCGTGGAATGGCGGCCTGTTCG
>LNAQ01000197.1_pt1 | contig 13101 bp, 14 predicted proteins | sample 602591 | NCBI WGS metagenome assembly LNAQ01 (sample SAMN02440304, study PRJNA202911) | soil metagenome | biome: Subtropical and temperate rainforests or woodlands; isolation source: soil samples (1 kg each in a 20% v/v slurry with milli Q water) were... ... | reverse complement strand
AATTTTCGCGCCCGCCTTTGTTGAGCACATGCGTATAGATCATCGTTGTCGATACATCCGAATGGCCGAGCAGCTCTTGCACCGTGCGGATGTCATACCCCGCTTGCAGCAAATGCGTGGCAAACGAATGGCGCAAGGTATGCGGCGTGGCCGGCTTGACCAAGCCGGCATCCTGCACTGCCTGCTTCATCGCACGCTGCACACCTTTTTCATCCACATGATGTCGACGCTGCTTGCCAGAGCGCGGATCTACCGACAAATTGCGCGAGGGGAAAACATATTGCCAACCCCATTCCCGCCCCGCGTTGGGATATTTTTTATCCAGCGCATAGGGCAAATACACTTCGCCATAGCCCAACGCCAAATCTTCCTCATGCAACATTTTGACTTTTTCAAAATGCCGCAAAAGCGGCTCAATCACCGCATCAGGCAGCATCGTGACCCTATCCTTGAACCCCTTGCCCTCACGCACCAAAATCTCGCGGCGCGAAAATTCAACATCCTTCACCCGCAAACGCACCGCCTCCATCAACCGCATGCCGCTGCCATAAAGCAACTGCGCTATCAACGCATGCGCACCGCTCATCCCCGCCATCACCGCTTGCACTTCTTTGACCGTCAGCACCACCGGCAAGCGCTTGGGCGCCTTGGCTTGGGTCACATTGTCCAGCCAGGGCAAGGCGATCTCCAGCACCTCGCGATAGAGAAACAGCAACGCAGACTTCGTAGAGCTAAGCGGGCTGCGCGGCTTTTAGCGCAGGTCCGCTTGAGCGCCGGGTTGGGCGCGGGTTGAATAAAACGCACGAAACGCCGCACCGCGAAGAAAGTCGGCGCTGGTGATACGGCGGCAGGACGAAACGCAGCGGCTTGAGCGACAGGCGACGACGCGCAAAAGCCGCGCAACCGCAAAAACCCACGGCGCATGGCCGAAGCGTAAGCCCGGCTGAAAGTGGGAAGCAGGTTGCGCATGCGCAGATGATAAGCGAAGGGAAACGAACGCACCCAACGCCTGATTCTGCGTCGCTGCCGCCACCTTGCCCGCCACCGCCAGATGCGTTAAAAACGCCTCCAGATCACGCGCGCCCAAATTTTTAGGATGCTGCTTGCCATGGAAAAGAATATATCGTTTAATCCAATCAACATAAGACTGCTCGGAGCGGATGCTGTAATGTTTCACCCGCAGCTTGTTACGCACTTGGTCGAGTAATTTGGGCGGTGGGGCCATGGTTTGACTATGGTGTATTTGCGCGAAATTTTAGGGTGTCACTAAAATATTTGTCTTATATATTTCAATGAGCTACAAGAATAACCCAATTTTATACACCGAAGCGGTGCTTTTTCAGGCCGATTTTCGGGTGTCTACTTAACGTTGAACTAAACCGCTGACGCGGTGGTGGCGCGAGTCACCGCCGCGTTTTGCATTTCAGGTGTCACTTGTTCGATCCTGTCAGTCGGGAATGTTCCCGACTTGACGAGGAGAACGACATGACTGAACTGCGCCAGCGGATGAACGATGCTATGGTGCTGCGCGGATTTGCGCTACGCACGCGGGAGACCTACCTGGCCTGCGTCAGCGGATTGGCCAAGCACTACCACTGCTCACCGGACCGGCTCAATGCCGGGCAGATACAGGCCTACCTGCTGCACCTGATCACCGAGAAGAAGCTCGCCTACGCCAGTGTCAACCAAGCGGCCTGTGCCTGCCGTTTCCTCTTTGGCAACGTCTTGCAGCAACGCAAGATATGGTTTGAGATTCCCATGGCCAAGGTGCCCAAGCGCCTGCCCGTGGTGCTGCCCCGTGCCGACATCGGACGGCTATTTGCCGCCTGCGACAGCCTGCGCGCGCGTACTGTGCTGATGACCACCTACGCCGCCGGCCTGCGCGTCTCCGAAATCTGCGCCCTCCAGGTCGGCGACATCGAATCCGCGCCCGACCGCATGTGCCTCAAGGTGCGCCAGGGCAAGGGCGGTCAGGATCGCTACACGCTGCTCTCACCGCGACTGCTCGACACCCTGCGGCTGTACTGGCAAACCACCCGGTCACGCACCTGGCTGTTCACCGACAAGACCGGCGGCGGCCCCATGCGCGATCAGACCGCCCAGCGCATGTATTGGGCCGCGTGCGACGCCGCCGGGCTCACCAACGCTGCCGGCATCCACACGTTGCGCCACAGCTTCGCCACCCATCTGCTGGAAGCCGGCGTGGACCTGCACACCATCCAGCGCCTGCTCGGTCATGGCCATATCGGCACCACCCTGCGCTACCTGCATCTGGCGCAGCAGCGCCTGACCGGTACCACTTCGCCGCTGGAACTGCTCGATCTCCCGCCTGGCTGAACGACCGTGTGTCATTCCGGCGGGCTGGCCGACATTCTGCGTCGCCACGGTCCGGCGTATCTCGCCACGCATGAGCTGTCGCCGGCGAAAGCCAAGGTCTGGCGGGCCATCGTGGCCTGCCGCACAGCCGCGCTCGGCGGTCATGTCGAGACCTGCGACCGTTGCGGCGCGACGCGCCACGTCTACCACTCCTGCCGCAACCGGCATTGTCCGCAATGCCAAACCCGGGCCAAGGAAGCCTGGCTCGTCGAGCGCCGGCGCGAACTGTTGCCGGTGCCGTACTTCCATCTAGTGTTCACCCTGCCGCATGAGCTGAATGGCTTGATCGGCATCGCTCCCCGGGCGCTCTACGAAACCCTGTTCGCGGCCGTGGCGGCCACGCTCACCGAGTTCGCCGCCAACCCGCGCTGGCTGGGCGGCATGCCGGCCTTCTCGCTGGTGCTGCACACCTGGAAGCAGGATCTGGGGCGGCATGTGCATGTCCACGCGCTGGTAGCCGGCGGCGCGCTGACGGCGACAGGCCAATGGACGGCGGCCAAACGCGGCTTCCTGTTTCCGGTGAAGGCGCTCTCCCGGGTGTTTCGCGGCAAGTTCGTGGCAGCACTGAAGGCCGGACGGGAGCAGGGCAAGCTGGCCGGGGCCACAACGCTTGACGCTTGCGCGTGGCGCGCCCTGCTGGACCGACTGCATGCGCATGAGTGGGTGGTGTATGCCAAACAGCCGCTGGGCGGTCCGGCGCAGGTACTGGCGTATCTGGGGCGCTACACGCACCGGGTGGCGATTTCGAACGAGCGCATCGTCGGGGTCGATGCGCGTGAGGTGCGCTTCCGGGTGCGCGCTTCGGCTCAGGGCCACGCCAAGCGAACATTGGCCTTGCCGGCGCAGACCTTCATCGACCGCTTCCTGTTGCATGTCCTGCCCAAGGGCTTCAAGCGTATCCGCCATTACGGCATCCTGGGACCGGCGGGCAAGGCGGCAAAGCTGGCGCAGGCGCGCGCGGCGCTCTCGGTGCCGGCACCCGATCCGGTGATCGTGGAGTCGGTGGCGGACTTCATGCGTCGCATCGACCGGATCGACTGGGCGCGGTGCTCACACTGCGGCCAGGGTGCCTTTGTGCCGACGGCGGCGATTGCGCCGATGCCCGTGCGTGTTCCGTTCTCGCGGGGGCCGCCGTGATGCGGCGATGGCCCATCCGCGTGCTTCACAGCGGCCTTGCGCGCCAAGGTCAGAGGGCACCGTTGCCTCGTCGCGCGCGGAGCACCTGCCGCGCCATCAACCAGGCAGATTTGTCGCTCGACCCACACGCCAGCGGCGTTGATTGCCGGAACCGCCTCCGCCTTGCTTGCCCTTGGCAGCATGCCAAACGCTTGACTCCGCTTCTCCTCGCCTTACAATCCCCATAATGACCGCCACGCCGGCGGTTCAGTCCAACGAGGTTTATCCGCCGCCATGACCCTCTGTGCTCGACCTGCTCTCCCTCAGCGGCGGATAAACGCTATTCGTTGGGCATCACGAAGAATATGAACGCGCTACTTTCTTGGTTGGCTGCCGCGCCGCAAGGCGCTATCGCGATCCTAACAGCAGCCCTAGCTGCCGTCGTAGCAGTGCTAGTCGCATTCCTGACGCAATGGATTTTGGGCCGAAGAGCGAGGAGCGAACTCCTCACCAAAAAACTTGAGGAGCTTTACTTGGCGCTTAATGATGTATCTGCGCACGGTGTAAAAAGAGTCGAGGAGGCTTTTCCTCTTATATCCGCCACTCTCTTCACGAAGCCAATCATCACCGGTAGCTCGGTCGAACGTCTGGGCCTTGATCTTCACAAGAAGATCGTAATGCTAGTTCGCCTGTACTTCCCTCAACTTTCCGAGTCCCATCAAGAGGTTTTCCGTCGTAACAGCAGCCTAAACACGCTCATATTTGAAGCAGAAAATGGCCCCCCTCTTTCAGAAACACAATTGCTTTCTCTGAGTGGTGCATACCGCGATGCCGTCGTCGCGATGGAAGAGGAAGTCATCCTCAACCGTAGAGTTCTAGTTAAGGACCATCTTCTTCCCGTGAGGTATCAGCGCGTAGCAATAAAAGCGACTCAACCACCGAGGGGGATAACGTGATGCCCAACCCATCATTCCACCGGACCTGCGCGAAAAGCCGCGCAGGTCCGGTGAATTCAAACGTTAGACACCCATTTCATCACCAGTCTTGCAAAGGGGAACGCATGATATTTTGCAGATGTTGTGGCAAGGAAATACACGAAACAGCTCTGGCTTGTCCGCATTGCGGGGGAGTTCAGCACTCCGCTGCTGCCCCTTCTCATCAAGCAACTGATGGCCCGCTCTGGGTTTCAATCACGTCGCTGGTGCTCGGAATCATTTGTGTTCTCGCCCTCTTCGATGATTCGCAGTGGGACAAAGATACGATCATTGGGCTTGGCAGTTTTTCTGTGGCGGGCCTCGTTTTAGGCACCATCAGTCTGAACAAGCAAAAAACCGGTAAGGGTATGGCCATAACCGGCGTTGTCTTGTCATCAATAGCGCTTCTTGCGTTTATTGGCATGTTTTCTAATTAACCGAAAGGGGGAAAATTATGGGTATGGTTTTCTGTCGTGGTTGCGGTAAAGAAATTCACGAATCCGCACCAACATGTCCGCATTGCGGCGCTCCTCAGAGCGCCACTTCGACCCAAGGAAAGACGTCATTTTCGTCATACGACCAAGTGCCGTGGTATCGGAAAAATTGGTTTGCAATTGTCTGCTTTTTGATTTTCACTCCTGGACTATTGGTCGTATTGTTCACTGGCGATGTTTACTATGAAAGCAAGGGGCAATTAAAAACCTACTCTAAGGGCGCGAAGATATTCCTCATTATCTGGAGCATTCTTTACATCGTCGCAGCGCTCTCCCGAGGCTGAGTGTCTAACACTGCGCTCAAGTGGGACTGGCTTACAGCGGGCTTCGCCCGCTTCCAGCCAGCCCCTTAGCTTGAACGTTGGGTGCGTTCGTTTCCCTTCGCTTATCATCTGCGCATGCGCAACTTTCTTACCACTTTCAGCCCGGCTTAACGCTTCGGCCATGCGCCGTGGGTTTTGCGGTTGCGCGGCTTTTGCGCGTCGTCGCCTGTCGCTCAAGCCGCTGCGTTTCGTCCTGCCGCCGTATCACCAGCGCCGACTTTCTTCGCGGTGCGGCGTTTCGTGCGTTTTATTCAACCCGCGCCCAACCCGGCGCTCAAGCGGACCTGCGCTAAAAGCCGCGCAGCCCGCTTAGCTCTACGTTGGGTGCGTTCGTTTCCCCTTCGCTTATCATCTGCGCATGCGCAACTTTCTTCCCACTTTCAGCCCGGCTTACGCTTCGGCCATGCGCCGTGGGTTTTTGCGGTTGCGCGGCTTTTGCGCGTCGTCGCCTGTCGCTCAAGCCGCTGCGTTTCGTCCTGCCGCCGTATCACCAGCGCCGACTTTCTTCGCGGTGCGACGTTTCGTGCGTTTTATTCAACCCGCGCCCAACCCGGCGCTCAAGCGGACCTGCGCTAAAAGCCGCGCAGCCCGCTTAGCTCTACGTTAGACCTATGAGCCCACAACTTTCCGCCCGTATAGATGCTGCCGTAAAAGTCATCGGCCTTGCATTTGTCATCGTCTCTGGTTCCTTTGCGCTCTGGCAGTATCACTACGCTCAGGAGCGCGAGTTCAAGAAGGTGTTCTTCGAGAAGCAGCTTGAAGTTATTACCGAGGTCTTTGACGTTCTGGCAGAAATGGATGCCGCGAAAACCGATGAAGAAAGAAAGTCAGCGGCCGCGAAATTTTGGATCATCTATCACGGGAAGGGCCGTGCCTTCCTCGATTCAAAGATGTTTCAGGCTCTCTCGGTTCCTGCCGAGTACGTTGCAGGCTGCGTCACCAAAGTTCGGAAGCCCTCCAATATTTCTTGCGAGAACTTCTCCGCAAGTATGAGTGCGCCCGGTTTTGCCAACGTTGCGCGTGAGCAAATGTCCCAGGTTTGGAGCCTGAGTTTCTCCGCCATCGCGAAAGATGACCCATGGTCTATTCCAGCCAAGTAGCACATAGGTCTAACACTACGTTCGAGGCGACCTGCGCGAAAAGCCGCGCAGGCGCCTCAACTCCACGTTATACGGCTCAGGAACCTCAGACGTGAACAACCGAGGCGAAAGCCCAATCCCGGACACACATCAGAAGTTTAAAGAGGCGGCCTATTTTCTCGGGAAGTGCGCCGAGCACTACCACGTTCCCTTGGAGTTTCAGTTCAATTTGAACGCCTTCATCCAGGCGCTGCGGAACACCACCTTCATGTTGCAGAGCGAACCGAAAAAGCCCGAAGGCTTTGAGTCCTGGTACGCAAGCAAGCAAGCGGACATGAAGCAGAGCGATCTGCTACGACGATTTGTCCAAGCGCGGAACATTGTTGTGAAGCAGAGCTCGCTGAAAGCACGGAGCACCGCGTGGTCCGGTCTCTTTCGCGGCCGTAGTTTCAAGCTCGGAATGCAGCACCCTGTGCCGCTCCTCGCCCCGTCAGCGTGGGTCTTGGAACGGTTGAAGGCAAATGTTGGCTTCTTCCTCGATGAAGAGCGCTCGCAGCCATGGGAGCAGTTCGGAGTTCACAGAACCTGGGTCGTGGAGGACCTTGGCGAATCGGAGGTGCTAACTTTGTGCCTCCAAGCTCTAAACCATATGGGTGCAGTGGTTGGGGAAGCGCACCGCTTCTTCGGAGCGGACATTGAGAACACTGAAATGGAACTGGACATGGTGCGAACTCAAGTTCTTCTAGAGACCGACGTCGACCCCTCGCTCATTGTGAAGTGGCACTGGAATGACGCCGTATAACCCTACGCTCAAGCGGGACTGCGCAAAAGCGCGCAGCCCCTTAGCTCCACGTTAGATTGCTTATCGTGGCTCAATTCCGACTTTGTGAGAAAACAAAAAAATGAAAACACGCATAGGCCAATTGTCCGTTAACTACAGCGCACGCGGCATTCCCACTTACACACTCGAACTCTGGCACGACGGACTGAAAAGGCATCGCCTTATTCGTGGCGAAACTGAATCAATCGTCAAGCTAAAGGCAACACTTCAGGTTGACGAATGGGAGGAGCGCTGGGCTGTTATTGACACCAGAGAGCGTGAACGTTCAGAAAAACTCGCCGGAAAACGGCAGATTGAAGAAAACAAAGCACTTGCCGTGGAACGGACTACCGAAGCCCTTCAAGAACTCGAACGGCTCAATTCGCTTCTGAAGGCAACCTTGGCGGTTGATGACACCATTGATTGGGAGAAGCTAAAGGATAAAACGCCTTACCCAGAGGAAAAACCGGCGATGCCACCCACACCAAGGGAACCCGTATTGCCGTCAATGCCACGCGAACCGCTACGCGTTGACCAAAAATATATTCCCTCATTAGGAATCCTCGACAAGCTGATTGCCTCTCGAAAGGAACGTGCGGTTTCGGAAAAACAGGCACTGTTTTCCACCGATCACAAGTCGTGGCAGGACGAGGTAGCCAAAATTACGCGCACACACACGGCAGCACTTTTGGCACATGGAAAGTCCGTAGCCGCCATGCGCGAAGAACACGGAAAGCAAGTTTCAGCATGGAGTACACGTCGTAACGAGTATTTAGCTAAACAAACTGCCACACATGCCGAAGTTGACGCAAAGCGCACTACCTATGAATCCAACGATCCTGATGCAATTACCGAATACTGCGACTTGGTTCTCTCGTCCTCGCGCTATCCAGACTATTTGCCGCAGGAATTTGATCTCGATTATGACACTACGGCTAAAACTATCATCGTTGATTACCGGCTTCCCGCGCCAGACGATCTTCCACGTTTGAAGGCAGTCAAGTACGTTGCAAGCCGTGACGAGTTTGAAGAGCAGTATATTTCCGAGACTCAATCATCCAAACTCTACGACGATGTTTTGTATCAGGTCGTCCTTCGCACAGTTCACGAGTTGTTTGAGGCGGACACCATCACTGCCATAGAGGCAATTGTTTTCAATGGCATAGTCACTGCAACGGATCGTACAACCGGCAAACCAACGACAGCATGTGTCCTCTCACTGCGTGCCAATCGTGCTGAGTTCCTGGAGATTAACCTCGCACAGGTCGATCCGAAGGCGTGCTTCAAGTCGCTCAAAGGTGTCGGGAGCTCAAAACTTCATGGTTTGTCACCGGTTCCGCCTATCATGCAGCTTCGGAGGGACGATGGACGATTCGTATCCGCTTACGAAGTCGCTAATACACTAGATGGCAGCGTAAATCTAGCTGCTATGGACTGGGAAGACTTCGAGCATTTGATCCGTGAGATATTTGAAAAAGAATTTTCATCATCGGGTGGCGAAGTTAAGGTAACTCAAGCAAGTCGCGATGGTGGTGTCGATGCCATTGCTTTTGATCCAGACCCCATTAGAGGCGGAAAGATTGTCATTCAAGCGAAGCGATATACCAACACGGTCGGTGTTGGCGCGGTACGCGACCTCTACGGCACCGTGTTGAATGAAGGTGCAACAAAGGGCGTTCTGGTTACTACGTCAGACTACGGCCCCGACTCATATGCCTTTGCCAACGGAAAGCCCCTTGTTCTTCTCAGCGGCGCGAACTTGTTACATATGTTAGAGAAACACGGCCATCGAGCCCGCATTGACATACAGGAAGCAAAAAAACTTGCTGCCAAACTATGAAGCAATCTAACCCGGCGCTCAACTCGGACGCTGCGCATAAAGCCGCGCAGCGCCGGTTAGCTCTACGTTAGCTCTTCACGGAACAAGCCCATGGCTATCGAATCACCACTCTTTCAAAGCTCGATGGAATTGCTCGGTCATTCCATTACTCATTTCAATGGCACGAGCGAACTTGATCGCAAATTGGTAATTCTCCATCTATCAAACGCCGTAGAACTACTTCTAAAAGACATGGTCTTGGACGGTGGAGATTCCATTTACAAAAACCCCAAGGAGACCATTACGATTCACGGATGTGTGGAGTGCCTGAACACCCGCAAGATATCAATCCCATACCTCAACAAGCTTGAACTCCTGATCGATGAGCGCAATGCTTTGCAGCACCGGTTCGGCTCACCGAATGAACTGACAGCCATTTTCTACATGAACGTGGCACTAGATTTCTTCCGATCAGTCTTGAAACAACACTATGGTCAAGAGTTCGACGAAATACTGACGCAGTTCGCTGATGAGAAAGACCTCATCGCATTCAGGATGAGAGAGCCGTCAAACGACTCTGAACTCGAAAACCTCAAGAAACTTGGAAAGCTTCATCCGCTTGGCGCACTGCTGTCGGCAATAGCGTATCTGGAAAAAACCATTATTCAATTCGCGGTCAAGGTCGGCATCGAAGAAGATTTCACGCGTCGTCACCCAATGCTTCCTATTTCCGGTCGGTATCTGGAGGTAAACGGGATTGAATTACCTCCTAACATTCGAGAGCGCCTTGATAACACGAGGCGCCTACGCAATTTGGCCGCACACGGACGAGCCGACCCGACTAAGGAGGACGTCATCTCGGCGATCTCATCGATCGAAGATCTTGAGAAATATCTCTCCAGTCTGAACATCGAGGCAGCAAGTGAGCAGGTTGTTCTAACGCGCAAGAAACGTGATGCGGAGAGAGCTAACCTATCAGTCAACGCGGACGCTGCGCCATAAAGCGGCGCAGCGCCGGTTACTTTTACGTTGGGTGCGTTCGTTTCCCTTCGCTTATCATCTGCGCATGCGCAACTTTCTTCCCACTTTCAGCCGGGCTTACGCTTCGGCCATGCGCCGTGGGTTTTTGCGGTTGCGCGGCTTTTGCGCGCCGTCGCCTGTCGCCCAGGCCGCTGTGTTTCGTCCTGCCGCCGTATCACCAGCGCCGACTTTCTCGCCATGAACCAGCTTTGCTTTCTAACCGACCTTAGCAGTTCCGATATGGCGGCTTGGGCGCAGGCCATCGTAAGCTCAATCGCAATCGTCGCAGGTGCCTTAGTCGTGTTCTGGCAAACGCGCCGTACTCGCTTTGAGCAAAGCGAACGCGAGGCGCGCATGCTTGATGGCCTAGCGTTGCTCGTAATTCATTTGAAGGAATCGGCCCATGAAGCACGGGCCGAAAAGAAGAGACTTAAGCGCTTGCTTCTAGATCACCCGGCAGAGCCGAGTACAAGATTTCAGCAACTTATCGAAGCAATCCATCGCTTTCCTCTCGAAGCCATTCACGGGGCAGTTCCAATGGATGCACTTCTTACAAGTCGGCGCATCGGAAAAGAGCTTCTACCCTATGTCGGCCCAGAGCCAGAGTTGGATGCAATTGCAGCCAACGACCAACAGTTCGTGAAGTACATTGAGATACTCGACAGGCAAATTGTTTCCCTTCAAGGGGAAAGTAAGCGCCTCATGAGCGGAAAGAGAGCGGGCTATTTTGCAAAGTAAGCATCACAAGGCGACGCCCAACCCTGCGGTCCACCGGACGCTGCGCGATAAAGCCGCGCAGCGCCGGTGACCTTCACGTTAGTGAGAACGAACATGCCGCTACCTTCGATCAATCATCACGCATCAGCCAAAGGCAAGGACGCTGTCGTCAAGCTGATATTCACGTTGTGCGAGCGGCTGGGGCTAGCAAGCGCAACAAGCGTTGGCGGCGCCGCTATGGTGGTGTTTCGCAGTGACGCCTTTCCACCCGCACCGGGTGTCGCATGGCTACTTGGTGTCTTTGTCATGCTCGGTGGGTTAATGCTTGCGTTTCTTGCCGCTGCCATGTTCGTGCGAGACGTTACGGGTCATGGTGCAAGCCGAATCAACGTATTCGTGTCGTCGACAATAATCGTTGTATTAACTGTCTGCTTTGTTCTCGCCGTCGTCCACGCAGGTATTGCGGGGCTTTCCCACTAACCAGTCATTCAAGGCGGACGGCTGCGCCGCCGCTTAACTCCACTACAAGGGCTTCCCCACTCAATGCAAGTGTTTTTTTAGATTTTCATGTTCTATTTTCCTGATCGTTGATCTTTTGCCTGCCTGTGTTGTACGAGAAGATGGAGGACTGCGAAACTACAACCGGTCATGTTGGGCATTTCGCCCGGACCCTGATGACTTGAGTCCGTTTCTGGAAAGACGCGCGCCGGGGCCTCAATCGTTAGTCGGGAAGGACTTCTTCCCCTGGAGCTAAACAGGCACTCCCGGCGCGGGTCCAACCCGCTTCACATCAACGCTTGCAGTGCATCGGTGAATCCTGTCCACCGTTCCTTCGGTGACGCCTGTGTTCCTTTCGTAGTCTTTCCTGCTGACGTATTTATCGGAGGTTCAGGCAGCATTCGGCGCTGCACTTCCTGCGGTCGGAGTCAGACGAAAGTCTTCGCCGTACTTCAGCACCGCCCACGCCAGCCGCGCATTCTTCGCGGCGATGGCGATCACCGCTTTCCAGTAGCCGCGTCGTTCTTGCAGGCTGCGCGCCCAGCGACTGAAGCTGTCCTGCTTGTCGCCAAGACCCGCCAGAACGGCTCGGGCACCCATGACCAGAAGACTTCGCAAGTAAGGATCTCCGGCCTTGGTGATCCGCCCCAAGCGGGCTTTGCCGCCGCTGCTGTCCAGAGACGGATTCAAATATTGCCCTGGCGTCAGACCGATCCAGGCCGCCACCTGACGACCGTTCTTGAAATCGTGCCCACCGCCGATGCTGGCCAAGAGCGCGCTGGCGCTGACCGGACCAATACCGGGACGTTCCATTAACCGCTTGCTGCGGGCATCGTCGCGGGCTGCTTTGGCGATGATGCGGTCGTACTCGGCAATCCGCACATCAAGCCCATCGGCGTGCGCCAAAAGATCGATAATGCACTGGCTGGCGTATCCCGGCAAGTCTTCGAGATGCGCGCCGATCTCCCGCCGCAGGCAGGCGACTTTCTGCGGCAGGACGATGCCGAACTCACTGATCAGGCCACGCAGCCGGTTGTAGGTTGCCGTGCGTTCTTCGACAAATCCCTGCCGTGTGCGGTGCAGGCAGAGGATGATCTGCTGGTGTTCTTCCTTGATCGGGACGAAACGCATGTGGTGCCGGGTGACAGCTTCACAGATGGCCGCTGCGTCCGCCGCGTCATTCTTGCCACGCTTACCGCTCATGCGGTAGGGCGTCACGAACTTGGGAGCCATTAGCCGAACCGTGTGGCCGTGTTGGCGAAATAGCCGCGCCCAGTGGTGCGCCCCGGAGCAGGCTTCCATGCCAATGACACACGGTGGCAACTGCACCAGCAGCGGCAACAGGTGCTCTCGTGATACTTTTGGCTTGACCAGCATGGCCTTGCCGTTATCATCAACGCCGTGCACGGCAAAAACGTTCTTGGCGAGATCAATTCCTACGGTGATAATGTTCATGGACTTCCCCTTTCGTGGTTTTGATGTGATGCGAAAACTCCATCATGGCACTCGTTGCCGTTCGCGGCTTCCGCCGCGCCTTCGGGACGGGGAAGTCCCTTTCATTCGTTGGGCGTCATAGAGAGGAGCCCATGCTTATCACCGCATCTCGTATAAAGGGACTGTGGCCTTGGCTGATTGAAGCTCGTTTCGCTTGGCTTACTCTCGGCGTAATCGCGGCTGCCTTCGCCATAGCTCTTCGTCCTCATACGACCGAACCGGTCATTCGGCTAACGGGTCTCGTTCTCCAACTGCTTGGCATCGGCACCGTGATCTGGGGCATTTCCGAAACCAGAGCACTCTTTGGCCATCCGTCATTTTCGGCCAAGGCGAAATCATGGCTCGGACGGTTTCCTCTGCTCAAAAGGAAC
>LNAQ01000194.1_pt1 | contig 13127 bp, 14 predicted proteins | sample 602591 | NCBI WGS metagenome assembly LNAQ01 (sample SAMN02440304, study PRJNA202911) | soil metagenome | biome: Subtropical and temperate rainforests or woodlands; isolation source: soil samples (1 kg each in a 20% v/v slurry with milli Q water) were... ... | reverse complement strand
GATGAAGGGCGAGCTGGATCAAGCCGCTTATGACGCCGAGTTGCAGTTGGTGCGCGACACCTTGCAGGCTACAGGGGCGGCGCACTGGAACGAGTTTCTGGCCGCCTGGACGGATCAGCCCGGCTAGTGCGCTGTTGGGCTAACTCGAATATCCATCTTCAAATTTGAGCATACAAACTAACCCGACAGCACACTAGTGCGCTGTCGGGTCGATTCGTTCGGCCAATCCGGGCTGGACTCAAACAAGCAAACAAAAACAGGACATTTTTAGCCGGGATCCGGTTCTGAAACCGACTGAAAACAAATTATCATTGGCGAAACAGATTCGAAATGGGTCGTCGTACACAATGGCTACTCCTATTACTCAAGGACTACACCATCATGCAACATTCGAAATCTCCTTTGCTCGTTAAATTCGCCGCCCTGGCAACGGCGGCCGCGCTTTCCGGTTCGGTGTTTGCCGCGACTCCGGCAGTAACGTCCGGCACGGCCGTCGTTGCTGCCGAACAAGGGGTTTCGGCGGTATCGTCCGACCATCAGAAATCCCATTCGCACAAGCCTATGCGCCGCCATCACCGGGACGCCGCGATGTGGGTGCCTGGCTACGGTCCGCTGGGTGAAAAGGCGGTACAGTCGCTGGCGCTGAACGATAGCCAGGCCAAACTGCTTGAAGAGGCCAAGGCCGCTCAGAAAGAACTGCGCAAAGATCGCCGCGAGACGATGAAGTCGGCCCGGGCCGAGCAGATCAAGCAGCTTGAAGCGGGCACGCTGGACCCCCGCGCTGCGCTTAAGGCCGCCGAGGCGAAACGCCAGGCCGCCATGCAGGCGCACCAGAAGGGCAGCGAGAAATGGCTGGCCGTCTGGGATGCGCTGGACCAGGCCCAGCAGAAAAAAGTGGCGGAAATTTTCAGCGAACAGGCCAAGAAACGGGCTGAACGCGCGGGCAAGCATAAGCGCGGCGAACACGGTAAGTCTGCGCCAGCCGCCGGCTCAACTGCCGCGGCCACGGTCGCCTCATAAGGTTTTTAAAGGGTTGTCGAGCCGGCCAGGTGCGCATTGCGCGCCTGGCCGGCTCTTTCTTTTGTTGTTCATGTGCGAGCACACTCGTTTTGTTCTGCCCGGGATGTAATGCCATTTCCAAATCAGCCGTGAGCACAAAGGCCAAGCGGGAACAATACGGCTGTACCGCAAGCGAAACCGACACGGCTCACGACTGATTTGGAAATGGCATAAAATTCGGGCCTGATAGTTTTTTAATGCCTGAGTAATTATGTCTGAAGTATTTGATATCGAATCCCTGGACCTTGAGGCGCGCGGTATTGCGCGTCGCGACGGCAAGGTTGTTTTCGTCGAAGGGGCTTTGCCCGGGGAACGCGTTGTCGCACGGATCGCCCGGCGCAAACCGTCATTCGATACGGCCAGGCTTGAGCAGGTGTTGAAACCGTCTTCGCAACGCGCCACGCCGGCCTGTCCGAACTTTGGCGTTTGCGGCGGCTGCGCCATGCAGCATTTGGAGCCTTCCGCGCAAGTGGCGATCAAACAGCGGGCGCTGGAAGATGCGCTGGGGCATATCGGCAAGGTTGCTCCTGGCCGAATTTTGCCGCCTTTGCACGGACCGACCTGGGGTTACCGATATCGTGCGCGCCTGTCGGTGCGCCTGGTTAATAAAAAGGGCGGGGTGCTGGTAGGGTTTCGCGAGCGCCGCGGCAGCTATGTGGCCGACATGACCCAGTGCCTGGTGTTGCCGCCCCATGTGTCGGACATGCTTTCACCCTTGCGCACCTTGATCGGGTCGTTGTCGATCCCCAGCAAAATACCTCAAATCGAGGTGGCGGTGGGCGACCAGACCACGGTCTTGTTGTTGCGTCATATGGAGCCTTTGACTGAAGGCGATATCACGCTGCTAAGGGATTTCGGTGCGCGGCACAATGTAACCTGGTGGCTGCAACCCAAGGGGCCAGAGACGGTTCATCCGCTGGCTCCGGAGGACGCTGATAAGTTGGCGTACTCTTTGCCCGAGTTCGGCTTGCGCATGCCGTACCGGCCGACCGACTTCACGCAGGTCAATCAGTTTATTAATCGTACTTTGATTTCTCGGGCGTTGTCGTTGCTTGAGATTGAGCCGACCGACCGCGTGGCCGATTTGTTTTGCGGCCTGGGCAATTTCACTTTGCCGCTGGCTACCCGTGTGCGGGAGGTGGTGGGCATTGAAGGCAGCCAGGCATTGATTGATCGTGCGCTGGATGCGGCGCAGCGGCAAGGCCTGAGTGAGCACACCGACTTTGCTGTGCTGAATTTGTTTGAAGTCGATGTGCAATGGTTGCGGGATCTCGGCCATTTCGACCGGATTTTGATCGATCCGCCGCGTGAAGGCGCCGAAGCAGTAGCTCGCGCGTTGGCTGCGTTAAGCAGCGATGAGCGGCCTAAGAAAATTGTGTACGTGTCGTGCAACCCGGCTACGTTGGCACGGGATGCGGGCATCATGGTTAATGAAGGCAGCTATCGTTTGCTAAGCGCCGGCGCGATCAATATGTTTCCGCATACGGGGCATGTTGAATCGATTGCTGTGTTTGAGTAAATAGCGCTACTTTAAGCGTGTTGCCGGATGGTGGGTATGTTGCTTCTGTGGTTAGTCTAACAATCTATTAACACGTTAATAACACGTCGCGTCGGTGGCCCCCAGTGCCAGACTAGTTGTCGCCTCTAAATAAATCGTTTTATTACGCAGAGGCAATAATGAGCGCAGCATATTCTGAAGCATTCATCGAACAGGCTTTGGTCAAGGTTTTCTCCCGTGGCACGCGATCGATTCGCTCGGTCTCGGAAGAGCTGAATGTCCGTTTTCATACGTTAAAGTACTGGATGACCAGAAAAACAAAGAATGATCGCCCGCGACTGGCGACAAGCGCGAAGCGGCCCCAGGACTGGAGCCCCGAAGAGCAATTGGTGGCCTTGCATGAAACGCATGGCCTGTCGGGTGAGGCCTTGCAGGCCTGGTGTCGTGAGCGCGGCGTGTTCACCCATCAGTTGGAAAGCTGGAGAACCGCTTTTTGTATGGCGACAAAGGCGACCAGCGTCAGCAGCGAGGCCCGGTTATTAAAAGACGAAAATGTAAAGCTCAAACGGGAATTGGTGCGCAAAGAAAAAGCGCTCGCGGAGGCGGCGGCGTTGCTGGTGCTGCAAAAAAAGTTCCGGGCGCTGTGGGAGGACGAGGACAAATGACCTCTCTTGCACAGCGCAGTCAGATCGTCGTGCTCATCGATCAGGCCGTCACCGCAGGCGCACGCCAGGATCGCGCCTGCCAAACCATTTGCTTGAGCCTGCGCACCCTGCAGCGTTGGCGGAGTGCGCCAGCCCTTGGCGACGGTCGGCCTGGACGATGCCAGGTGCCCAAGAACCGGCTCGGTGAGATGGAACGTCAACGGCTGTTGGCGCTGGCCAATTCGCAGGAGTTCGGGCACCTGGCACCCAGCCAGATCGTGCCCATCCTGGCCGATCGGGGCCAGTATGTTGCATCCGAATCGACCTTTTACCGGGTGCTGCGTACGGCCAACCAGCTCACGCATCGCGGCGCCCAACGACCTGCACACGCCCGCAGCAAGCCGCGCGCGCTGTCGGCCAGCGCCCCAAACCAGCTGTTCAGCTGGGATATCACCTACCTGCCCACACGAGTCACAGGCATGTATTTTTACCTGTACTTATTCATGGACGTTTTTAGCCGCAAGATCGTCGGCTGGCAAGTTTACGACACCGAAAGCAGTGAGCTGGCCAGTGCGGTGATGCGCGACATTTGTGAACGCGAAAACATCGCACCCAACCAGGTAGTACTGCATTCTGATAACGGCAGTCCGATGAAGGGCGCCACAATGCTGGCTACCTTGCACGCCTTGGGCGTGGCCCCCTCCTTTAGCCGCCCAGCGGTGAGCAATGACAATCCTTATTCAGAGTCGTTATTTAAGACCTTGAAGTACCGGCCGACCTACCCGCGCCGTGCGTTTGAAGGATTAACCACCGCACGCGCCTGGGTCGCCCAATTCGTGCATTGGTATAACCACGAACATCGTCATAGCGCCATCAGCTTCGTGACGCCTGCCCAGCGCCATGCCGGCCTAGACGGGGCGTTATTGCGCGAGCGCATCAGCGTCTACGAGGCTGCCCGTGCAAAACGCCCCGAGCGCTGGAGCGGCGCCATCCGCAACTGGGAGCGCCAGGATGTGGTTCACCTGAATCCTGACGAACATAGCATCAAGAAAAGGAGTCCAAAGAAACCACTTACCGCATTAAAACAGGCGGCCTAAATCACACCATTCAGGCGACAACTAGCTTGACAATTACCGCACGTTAGGCAGAGTGTGCGGGTGGCTCTCGATTTATTTGCTCTGATCTGCCTGGGCGTGTTTGTCGCAATACTGACCTATCACGCCTGGCACGTACTCATGGATTCAATCGATTACGGCTCCTTGTCGAATACGTCTTTACAGATACCACAGTGGATTCCGCAGTCGATGTGGTTTGCGGGCTACCTGTTTTTCTTATTAACAATCCTTACCTTATTACTGTGTTCACTTTATCTCTTGGTGAAACGACGTGCTCCTGAAATCAGTGCGCTGATCGGAATCAGTTCTGTGGAGGAGGAAATTGAAGAGGAAACTCAGCCAGATATGCTTGCTCTGAGACGTCAGCAAAAAGGAAAATTACCATGTTGCTCACAACACTGACTTTATTGCTAGGCTTGTTGACATTGAGTGTCGCTGCTGGAGCGAGTGTAGGCATATTAAGCCTGTCCTTATCCGCTTTGTTCTCGCCTTTGCCCTTGGCCAATGCCATCGGAGAGTTAGCCTGGGGTTCCAGTGCCGAGTTCTTATTAGTTGCTATTCCGTTGTATGTTTTGATGGGGGAGTTGCTGGTCAGCTCTGGTGTTGCCGGACGTATGTATGAGGCCGTGTCCAAATGGGTAAGCTGGCTACCGGGCGGCTTACTGAACGCGAATATCGGGGCGTCCGCTCTCTTTGCTGCTACGAGCGGTTCGAGTGTGGCGACTGCCGCCACTATTTCTACCTTGGCTTTGCCTGAGCAGCGCAAAGCAGGGTATCACGCGCCTTTATTTTTAGGGTCGATAGCAGCAGGCGGTACTTTGGGAATATTGATACCGCCATCAATCAATATGATCGTATTTGCATTGATTGCTAATGTATCAGTACCCAAGCTGTACTTGGCTGCCACCGTGCCGGCTTTGGTGTTAACCGCGATGTTTGTGGCGTTTATTGTTCTGGCATGCACGGTTCGTCCCGGTTTTGCTGGTAAGCGACAAACGGTAAGTTGGAAAGAACGGCTTGATAGCTTGCCGCATTTGCTTCCGCCTCTGGGTATCTTTGTCTTGGTTATAGGCGTCATTTATGGTGGAGTCGCGACCGCCAGTGAGTCTGCGGCACTTGGAGTGGTAGCCGCCTTGCTGCTGGCCTTGTATAAGAAATCGTTGACTTTGGCGACTCTGCTGCGTGCATTCGAGTCCACCATGCGCACTACTGGCATGATTATTTTCATTACCTTGTCGGCATTTTTCTTGAATTTTGTATTGTCGTCCATAGGTTTGACCACTATGTTGGTGCAGTTTGTGACTGGCTTGGACTTGTCACCTATGGGGACCATGCTTGCCATTATCCTGTTTTACATTCTGTTGGGCTGTTTTATGGATACGTTGGCTATGTTGGTGACTACCGCACCCTTGACCGTGCCTATTGTTGTGGCCTTGGGCTTCGATCCCGTCTGGTTTGGCGTGATGCTGATTTTATTGTGCGAGATGGGGCAGTTGACGCCGCCGTTCGGTATGAATCTATTTGTCGTTCACAGCATACGCGGCGAAGGTCGGTTTGTGGAAATGATCTACGGGGCTTTGCCGTTTTGCCTGATTTTGTTGCTGATTATGGGGTTGATGCTTGCTGTCCCTCAGATGGCCCTTTGGCTACCTACTTATATGAGCGCAACTTGAATAGCGTAGTTCGTTGTGGTTTTGAGAAAAGAGTTTGTTAACCGGAATAGTTTTTGGAGCTTGTCATGAGTTCAATCGAAGTCAATACGCTGAAGTTGCGTACGGTACGAGCAGATGATGTGTCATTTGCGCCTTATGGCGCTTTAGTCAAGCGTCCTGAGAATGCCACAGCCACCTTGGCAGCGGGAGCGGTAGAGTCTTGGAGTCTGCCTTTTGTGTCTGGTTCCCAGCCTCAGGTCATGTTTAATCGCTATTACGATAAGGGGCGTAACTTCTCTGTTATGGAAAGGCATTTGCAGGTTACACAATGCTTTTTTCCATTGGGTAACGTGCCTTATATTATGGTGGTGGGGTTAGGGTCCGAACCAGGTGTAGCCGTTAAGCCAGAGGATATCCGCGCGTTCTATGTGGAAGGCAATCATGGTGTTTTGTTATGGCGCAATGTTTGGCATTCCCTGGCCCGCTTTCCGGTGGGGTGCGATTATATTGACTTGGCTTTTATCACTGATTGCCAGACGCAAAGCGAAATTGAGCACCACCTCGCTGGAGGTAAAGTACCGCAAAGTACGGATTTTATTGATTTCGAGAAAACGCATCAAACGAACTTCCTAGTGGCTAATTTAAACGGCTAAGGCGTTTCAGAAAGTATTGAGTTCATGGTTGCGCATGAATGAGCTTCATGATGTAAAAAAACCCAAGAAACCAGTTTCTTGGGTTTTTTTATGGCTATTTTGAAACCGTTTTAAATCTTAAGTAGCTGCATTTGAGTTTTATGGATTTCTAGCACTTGAGTATGCCAGTCGGTTTGCATTTGCCAAATTAGCGCGGCGTGCAGAATGCATGCATCATTACCGTTGGAGCTGACGAACTGCATCGAGGTGGGGCGTTTATCCGATGTGAAACCATTGGGCATGGCAATCGAGCATCCCTGTATCAGATTCACAAAGCGCGTGTAAATCCCCAGAGTACGTTGTGAATCAAAGGCATCAAGTGCCATGGCAGGGGAGCTGGTGGTTGGCACCACTAAAATTTTGCCCTCGAGTAAAAGCTCGTCCAGATGCGCGCGATATTCTCGGGCCTCGTTTGACATCAAGAAATAATCATCTCGTGTTACTTGTTTCCCCTGCAGCAAGCCTTGTCTGGCATTGCTGTCTATCAAGCTATTTGAATCGTCGGCGAGTAGGCGGTTGTTTAGATAGGACTCCAGTCCCGATAAGCCAGCCCAGGTCTGCGCCATGTCCTTAAAACTGAAGGGTAAATTGATTTCTTGCACAGTAAAGCCGAGTTCTGTGCACAGGTCTTGGCTTTGCCGGTAGGCGGCCAGCATTTCGGGATCTGTGGTTTCCAGGCTTGAGCTGTCCAGAAATAGCAAAGTCGGTAATGGCGTGTGTGCCATTTTTTGCAGGTCTTTATCCAGCTTCTGACGATACGGTAACGAAATCATGGCACGGTACAGTAACTTGATATCTTCAGCTGTGCGGGCGATAGGGCCTACAGTGTCAAAGCGCTGGCTTAGCGGTAAAACGCCCTCTGTACTCACCCAGGCGGGCGAGCCTTTCATGCCGGTTAAGCCGCACCAGGACGAGGGGATGCGTATGGAGCCGCCCGTGTCTGTTCCTATAGCCGCGGCCACCATGCCCGAGGCCACAGCGGCAGCGGAGCCATTACTGGAGCCACCCGTGAAATAGTGATCAGTGTGGTCTATCGGGTTTAGTGGGCGGCCCAGGGGACTCACGCCCCAGCCGCTCATGGCAAACTCGGTGGTGTGGCTTTTTCCGGCTAGGATCGCCCCGTGTTGGATTAAGCGTTGAGCGACGACCGAATGTGTTTCGGGGTGTATATTGACTGCTGCGCTGCCAGCCCGGGTTGGCATGGTTTGTACATGAATCAGGTCCTTAAGCACAATAGGCACTCCCGTGAGAGTTGCAGCAGCATCCAGTTCCGCCACGGGTCGGTATACGGGATGTGGGGCCAAATAGCTTAATGCGCGTACTTGATTGTTGAGTAGCTGTAAATTATCTTGCCATTCGTTTAAGCCGGTTTCTTGCTGCGCGAGCGTTTCCTGATTGTGGAAACGTGCTTGTAAACTATCTAAAAAAAACATGAAATCCCCTTAATATTAAGCCTTTAGTGTGCTCGCACCCGGTGAGGTCAAGACGCAACTCGTCGCAGTTCAGAATACCCGAGACTCCGTTTTTCGTAGGCAAAAAATTCTTATCGGAAGCGACGGTGCTTTTTATCACTCTCGATGGTGCTATGTGTACGGGTGTGTGTTGCACAGAGGATTTTTGGGGAGCGGCTTAGCAAGCCTTAAGGCGCTGCAGGGAAGTAATATAAAGTCCTGTTTTGGCAGATTGAACTAAGGGGCTTACGCTTTACCCGCACCCTGCAGCCATCGCAAATACGCCGAGCGAGTTACTTCCGAGACCGACTCCAGCACTTTTTGATGATTGACTTGGTGGCGCATCAGTAGCCGTGCATCGGCGACGGTGCGTGATTTGCAGAACCAGTGGCAGCTATGCTGCAGCAGGTATAGCTCCGCCGATAAATGATACGCGCGGCTCTTGGCGTCTTGGCCGTCTTCGTTGTCCACCACGTGGCGCAGGCCCGCGGCATGGATGTGCAGCAGTTCACGAAAATCCCGCGTCGCCGAGGGGAGAAATCGTTCGGCGTGGGGCAGGCAGAAGGGGAGCGTGCCCATGCTGGAGGCTTGCAGGCTTTCCTTTTGCATGGTTTGGGCGAGCGACTGGGTCTGTGCCGCCACGGCGCGTTCAGTCTGGGCGAACATATCCAGTACCTGGAGCCGGCGCGCTTCAGCTTCTTCACCGATGGCGCGGGTGTAGCCTTCCGTCAGCGTCTCCATGTGGCGTTCAAGCTGCAAGCTGGCCAAGTGCCGCCCCAGCAAGGCAATATGCGTGCGCTGGTAGCGCACCCGCAGCATCTGCCATCCCAGGGCAAGCAACAAAAGGATTAATGCTATGTCCATTGCTTGCGCTCCTTTATTGTCCGGCTGGAATATGGAATACGACGCACAAAGAAAAAATGCCCAAACCGAAGTTTGGGCATTTTTAGAATTTGGAGCGGGAGACGAGTCTCGAACTCGCGACCTCAACCTTGGCAAGGTTGCGCTCTACCAACTGAGCTACTCCCGCATGGGTACTGCTTGGTTTTCTTCTAAAGAATCTCTTCCAAAGAAGCCTCGCATTATAAACTAAATTTTAGTGTTGTGCAACTTTCAGTGTTTGATACGCTGTTGGTATTTAACGCCGATTTGCTGCCAAACCATACTAAACAATGGCTGTGCGCCTTTTTGTTCACTATGCCGCCAACTGATTCCTAAAACCAAGTAATACTTAGCGAAGACCAAGATATTAGCGTAGATGTTTTGGTCTTGTCAAATTGGTTTGGGTTTAATCGTTAAAATCAGTGGTTCAAGTTCGCGTTTACACTCGAGTCTACATTTTTTCTTTTTACAGGCAGGCCTAATTTTGCTGCAAATCTCTACTCAAGACCTTGCTTCGTTCAATACGTTGCGGTTGCGCTCTTGTGCGGGCGAGTTTGTGCGGTTCGAGTCGCTCTCTCAGCTACAAGAACTGTCCGAAGCCCTGCGGCAACGTTCCGGGGCGTTTGTCCTGGGGGGCGGCAGCAATGTGGTGCTGACCCCGGTGCTGGATTGCCTGGTGATCAAAGTGCAAACGCGCGGCGTGCACGTTTGGGCGGAAACGGTCGATGAGTGGATTATTGAAGCGCAGGCGGGCGAGGTCTGGCACGATTTCGTGGATTTGTGCCTGAATAATGGGTGGGCGGGGCTCGAGAACCTGGCGCTTATCCCTGGCACCGTCGGTGCCGCACCGGTGCAAAATATCGGGGCGTATGGGGTTGAACTGGATCAGCGTTTCCACAGTCTTCAGGCGTGGGACTTGCATAAGCGGCAATTGGTCGAATTCAGCCGCGCGGATTGCGCCTTTTCCTATCGCGACAGTGTTTTCAAACGCACGCCGCCGGGTCGCTGGCTCATTACGGCGGTGCGCTTTCGTTTGCCCAAGCGTTGGCAGCCTGTGCTTGAATACCCCGACCTGAAGCAGCATGTGCAATTGGCCGAGGCCGGCGCCGATGTGACCGCGCGGCAGATATTCGAGGCGGTATGCGAGGTTCGCCGCCGCAAACTGCCTGATCCGGCTGTTCTGGGCAATGCCGGCAGTTTCTTTAAGAATCCGGTGGTGAGCGCTGCGCGCTACGCACAGATCAAGGCGGCTCATCCCGAGGTGGTGGCGTATGCGCAAGAAGACGGCGCTTACAAGCTGGCCGCGGGTTGGCTTATCGACCGGGCAGGGTGGAAGGGGCAACGTAAGGGGCCGGTGGGCATGCACGATCGGCAGGCACTGGTGCTGGTCAATTATGGCGGTGCCAGTGCGAACGATGTGATGGCGTTGGCCGACGAGATACGGGCCGACATAGCGGCCCGTTTTGGTGTTGCGCTAGAGCAAGAGCCCGTTGTTGTAACGTAGCGGGGCCGGCGCACACCAACCCCCCGGGCCTCAGGTGGACAAGACGTCTTGCATGTCGAACAGGCCGAATTCTTTGCGTGCCAGGTAGCGCGCGGCACGCAGGCTGCCTTGTGCGTACGTGGAGCGGCTGCTTGAGCGGTGGCTGATTTCGATGCGCTCTCCGGTGCCGCAGAAAAATACGGTGTGGTCGCCGACAATGTCGCCGCCCCGCACGACCGAAAAGCCGATGCGGCCGTTTTCGCGAGCGCCGGTTTCGCCGTGGCGCGCCCAGTCGGCGATATCGTCCAGTTTTTTACCCCAGGCCTCGGCGACCGTTTCACCCATGGCCAGCGCCGTGCCCGAGGGGGCGTCGACCTTGTTGCGATGATGGGCCTCGAAGACTTCGACGTCGTAGCCGTCGTTCAGCAACTTGGCGGCCATGTCGAGCAGTTTAAGCGTGGCGTTGACGCCGACGCTCATATTGGGGGCAAACACAATGGCGGTTTTCTGGCTGGCCGCATGAATGGCCTGCTTGCCTTGATCGGTGAAGCCGGTGGTGCCGATGACGCATTTGGTGCCGTACTCGACGCAAGCGCTCAGGTGCGCCAGGGTTCCTTCAGGGCGGGTGAAATCGATCAGGCAGTCGGCCTGGCTTAATGCCGTGAGGTCGTCGGTAATGATGACCCCGGTGTCTTGGCCCAGGAAGGCGCCGGCGTCCTGACCTATGGACGTGGAGTCGGTGCGGTCAAGCGCCACGGTCAATTGAAGATCGGTGGTGTTCAGGACGGCTTCTATGAGCATGCGGCCCATACGGCCGTTAGCTCCTGCTATTGCTATACGCATTGTGACCTCTAGCGCAATGGTTCGGGGGAGGATTGGGATTGCGGCGCGGTGGTGGCGCCTGGATCGACGGGGCTGATCTTAAGCCGGGACGGCCCCGATCGCCTGGTGCCGCCGGTATCCGCATTGTCGTTGGGTGTGTCGCTTGTGCTTGTTTGCTTCTTGGCGCCGGTGTCCGCTTTTTGGAATGGCTGCCGGTCGGGTTGCTCGTCGCCTTCCCAGCGCACGAGCGTGTCGCCTTCGAACCAAACGGTAAATTTCCGTAGCTCTTCGGTACCGTAGCCGGGCTTATTGAAATAGGTATAGTCCCAGCGGTCGGTGTGGAACACGTCTTGCAAGGCAGGGGTGCCAAGAATGAAGCGTACTTGTTCACGCGTCATGCCTTGCTGAAGCTGGGCGACTTGTGCAGAAGTGATCCAGTTGCCTTGTTGAACGGCGGCGCGGTAAGGAAACCCCCAGTTGGTCGTGCCGCAGGCCGACAGGGCCACTGCCAGTACGCCTGCCGTCAGGCCGGTGCGAAATTTAAAATATAGTGATTTTGCTGTCGTAAGCACAAAGCGCCCCTGTTATTCAACCGGAATAAAACGTTATGATAAAGGTACAAGAATAAACGCATGATAGCGTTAGAACGAGTTGGGTGTTTTTAGCCGTCTGTGTTCCCCCAACGCCACCTACTTTCCCACCCGAGATATTTTATCCATGAACGATCAGAATGAATTAAAAAATATGGGATTGAAGGCGACGTTTCCTCGCCTGAAGATCCTTGATATTTTCCGCAAGGCCGATCAACGCCACCAAAGCGCTGAAGACGTTTATCGCGCCTTGATCAATGAAGACGTCGATATTGGCCTGGCAACGGTTTATCGCGTGTTGACTCAATTCGAGCAGGCCGGCATTTTAGTGCGCAGCCAGTTTGATGGCGGCAAGGCGGTATTCGAGCTAAACGACGGCGATCATCACGATCACCTGATTTGTACCAATTGCGGCAAAGTGGTCGAGTTTACCGATCATGAAATTGAAAAGCGCCAGCATAAAATTGCCAAAGACCAGGGCTTTTCGCTAGAAAGCCATACCATGCTGTTGTATGGCATTTGCCCCGACTGCCATCCCAAGGCACGTTAATCGCACGTTAATCGCACGTTAGCGGCATGGGCTGAAACGGCCCATGCCGCCCATTGTTTATAGCGTAAGCATTTCTTTGGCATGCCGGCGTGTGGTGTCGGTAATTTTCAACCCCCCCAGCATGCGCGCAATTTCATCGACCCGGCCCTGCTGATCGAGCGGTTCAATGCTTGAAAGCGTGGCGCCGTCGTGGGTGGATTTTTTTACCTCGTAGTGATGCGTGCCGCAGGCTGCCACTTGCGGCAAATGGGTAACGCACAATACCTGATGGCGTTGGCCCAATTCTTTAAGCAAACGCCCGACGACCTCGGCCACAGCCCCTCCCACGCCGGTATCGACCTCATCGAAAATCAAAGTAGGTACGCGCGCGGCCTGGCTGGCAATAACGGATAGCGCCAGCGACAGCCTGGCCAGCTCGCCGCCCGAGGCGACTTTGGCCAGGGGTTTGGGGCGGGTGCCGGCATGGCCCGCCACTAGAAATTCAATGGTTTCGTTCCCGTGAGCGGACGCTTCGGCGGGATTGAGCTGAATGTCGAAGCGCCCGCCTTGCATGGCCAGCGTTTGCATGGCTTGCGTGACGTGTTTGGCCAGGCTTTTGCTGGCTTTTTCACGTGCCTGGCTGAGTTGCGCCGCGTTTTGCCGAAACGAGTGTTCGGCGGCTTCGACCTGTTCGGCCAGGGCTTGCAGGT
>LNAQ01000192.1_pt1 | contig 13150 bp, 11 predicted proteins | sample 602591 | NCBI WGS metagenome assembly LNAQ01 (sample SAMN02440304, study PRJNA202911) | soil metagenome | biome: Subtropical and temperate rainforests or woodlands; isolation source: soil samples (1 kg each in a 20% v/v slurry with milli Q water) were... ... | reverse complement strand
GCTGTACACCTCGTTGGGAGTGAATCCGTTGAGGCCTTCGTGGCGGTGCTGCTCGTTGTACCAGGGCGTGAACTGGCGCATCCAGGATCGGGCGTGCTCGGCGTCGCGGAAGCGCCCGGGGAAGTCCGGCTGGTACTTCAGTGTCTTGAAACCACTCTCGCTGAACGCGTTGTCGTTGCTCACCCGTGGCCGGCTGCGAGAAGCCTCGATGCCGAGCGTGGTCAGCATCGCGTCGAACGTGTGCGCGGTCATCGGCGCCCCGCGATCATTGTGCAGGGTGAGCTGGCCAGCGCCGATGCCGGCGTGCTCGATGCTGCGGACGATCAGTTGCTGGGCCAGTGCGCTGGTTTCGCGTCTGGCCACCATCCAGCCGACGATGCAACGACTGAACAGGTCGAGGATCACGTACAGGTTGAGGAACACACCGGTGGTCAGGGTGGCCAGCTTGGTGATGTCCCAGGTCCACACCTGGTCGGGGGCAGTGGCGGACAGGCGCGGCACGGCATGGTGCACAGGCGCCCGCTGGTCGCGGCGTTCCCGGCTTTCTCCGAGGTTGGTGAGCAGGCGGTACATGGTCCTGACCGAGCACAGATAAGTGTCGTTCGCGAGCAGGGTTCCGTAGACCTCGCGCGGCGGCTGGTCGACGAACTCGGGGCTGTGCAGGACCGCCATCACCTCACTGCGCTGGGCCTGGCTCAACGCGCGCACCGATGTCGGCTTGGCTCGCGGTTGCTTGACCGCCGGGGGCTGTTTCCTGCGATGCATCGTGGCCCGGGAAACGCCGAGTGCCGAGCAAGCGCGGGTTAGCGAGATCATCGGGTCGCGTTGTACAAGCAGCGCGGTCACCGGGTCGTCTCCGCTGACGCCAGGGCTGCGAACAGTTCCTGCGCTTTTTTTTGGAGCGCAACCAGCTTCTCGGACAGATCCAGCCGGCTGGTCAGCTTGGCAAGCTGCCGTTCGAGTTCGGCAATCCGCCGATCCTTGATGTCCTGCCTGGGCTTGCGGCCGGCGGGCTTCGCAGCCAAGGCGGCATTTCCACCCTCGCTGAACTGCGCACGCCACTGGGCAAGGTGGGAGCTGTACAGGCCATGCTTGCGCAGCAGCACGGCGATCTCGCCGTGATTCTCGCAGGCAGTGGCTTGCTCCAGTATTCGGCGCTTGAACTGCACCGAGAATGTTCGACGCCGACGGCCATCCAGAACCTCATCGGCGATCACTTCGGAACCTTCAGGCTTCACAACGGACGGCTTGGGCACTTCGCTTCTCCTACCGCCTCTCTGATGGGGAATGCTACAGATGATTCAGAGCAAGAGCGATCTCAGGGGAGCTTGGCACGGAGGGGCTACAGTTTTTGCTGCGGTGCAGCTTGACGCTCAAATGAAGAGCTGTAACTTAGCCGAATAAACAGGGTTCTAGGAACCCGTCGGGCTTCTGATGCCCGGGCCAGAAATTCCGTCGCCACAATACCAACCAACCAACCAGCTGTAGCTGGTGGTTGTTGGGCATATTTATAATCAATAGGGGGTATTATGAGCGTAGAAGTACATCGCAAAACCATTCACTATGCAATGAGGGTAGTTGCGGTGAGTTATGCGTTAGCAGCTGCGGCTGTTCAGGCATCACCGGTCGATGAGCAAGAAATCAATGACCGAATCACGAATCTCGAACGGGAATTAAAAGCGCTCAGGGAAGAAGCTAAAGCGCTGAAAGAAAGCATTAAGCCCAGTCCCCACAGCGTCAAGGTCGAAGAACGGGGCGGACGCGTGCAGTTGGCTACCGAAAATGGAGATTTCACTTTTCGACTTGGCGGCCGCCTTTTGCTGGATACGGCTTGGTATGACGCTGACGATTCAGATATGGGAAGTGGCACTAAGATTCGTAACTTCTTTCTGGAGACCAGCGGGACTATATATCGAGATTGGTCTTACTCATTCCAGTACGATTTCACAGGCGACGGGGAAGGCGGTATTAGAGACGCGAAAATTGGTTATCATGGATTTAAACTAGCGGGGAAAGAGCTAAATTTATTCATTGGTAATCAGTTTCAACCGTTCGGTATTGAGGGCCAGCAAAGCGGAAAATACAAATTATTTATGGAGCTTGCTCCGCCGTCCGCCTTACTAGGTGCCGGAGAGCGCCGCATGGGTGTCCGTGAGGATCTCATCGGTTCAAACTGGCGCTGGAGCTTTGCTGTCGCTCAGAACTCGCCTGGTAGTAGGGCTACGGATGCAAATCGCGACGATGCCATAGACATCGCTACGCAATTCAATATCAATCCCGTTCAGGAAAAGCAGCATGTCTTGAGTCTCGGCGCTTCCTTACGTCATCAGTCTTCAAATGGGTCTGATGCGCAACGCCTGCGTGCCCGACCCCAAACGAATATCAGCTCGTTCCGTCCCATCGATACTGGCGAGTTCACTTCGAACGGCTTCACTGCGGCGGCGGTGCATGGCCTTTACCTAAACGGCCCTATCGAACTCTGGTCAGAGTACTTCCAACAGAAGTACGACTCTATCGATGGCGGCCCCGCCGCGGGAGAGAAGCCAGTATTTACTGGTGGATATGTATTAGCTGGTTATATGCTTACCGGTGAGGCACGATCCTATGATCCGAAAAACAATGTCTTTGGCACCACTACTCCGGCAAGGAGCCTCCGCCAAGGCGGTATTGGTGCGTGGCAACTAGCCGCTGGCTACAGTACGCTCGACTTGAGCGATGCTGGTATCAACGGTGGAAATATGGATATGCTGTTACTGGGCGTAAATTGGTTTCCGGAGCAACGCCTGCGCTTTTCCATGGAATATGGCAATGTGCTGAAGGTTGATGGCGGTCCCCATAGCGGCGCTAAGCCAAGTTTTTTTCAAGCGCGCGCGCAGCTTGAATTCTAAGCGGGATCGATTTCATTAGGCTCGTCATTCCACGATAATAGATCGCCGTTAATTAGAAGGTGAAATATAACCCGGTGACGCCGCTGTTTGCATTGGAGAATTTTATGGCGGGACGATATTTATCAGTAGACGCGGGGACGTATGTGCGGCAAGGAATACCGACAGGCTAACGCCGTCAGTTGGATGCCGCAAAAGCCACGTGGCGACCATGCTTTAAACAAAATTCCGGCTCGAAAGCATGTCTTTTTGAACTATGACTTGCAGTATCCATAACCATAGCCTTAGGAGTTTAGGATAAATGATAATTATTCGGAAGTTTTCTCTGAAGTGTGTATATGCAATAGCGGCAGCGTTCTCTATAATGACGCTAGGGCAAGCAGCTAGCGCTCAACAGAAGGATACCCTAAATCTTTCGGTTACTGGGGCGGGGGTGCAGGGCTATTATAAGCTAATCTATGAAGCGATGAATGGAATTGTACGTAACGAGTATCCCGGGAGCGCGATTACTTTCCGGCCATCATCGCCGGCGGGTGGGATCATGGCGATATCCAAAGGGGAAGCGGATCTTTGTCTAGCCGCTGGAGCCCCAGAAATCCAGTATGCGTTGGAGGGAAAGAGCCCTTATCCGAACAAGCAGAGGAACCTCCGCGGTGTTATGAGAATTCATAATGCCCAAGTATTTCATTTTTTGCTAAGGAAAGAAGCGGCAGAACGCTATGGTGTGCGTAGCTTCGCGGACATCGCAAAGAAAAAGCCTCCGTTGAAAATCGCTATCAACCGCAAAGGTAATTTGCAGGTTGTCGAAATTGCTGAAGACATCATGAAGGCACATGGGTTCACGATCAAAGATCTTGAATCCTGGGGCGGGAGTGTAAGCTGGGTGGCTAGCAATGTTGGGTTGCAACAGCTGCAGGATCGCAAAGTGGATATGTTCTTGAACGTGCGCTTCACTCCTGACGCACAAGTAAAAGAGGTCGCTCGTTCCCTTGATCTTGTGTGGGTAGAAGCCAATCCCAATGCACTTAAGCAGGTCGCCGCCAAGTGGGGCTATGAGACAAAAATGATCAAAAAAAGCGTCTATCCTGAATTTTTTTCATCCGATCAACTTTCTCTCACCCAGTGGAGTGTGATGCTAAGCGGTGCGCATGTTCCAGAGAAACAGGTGTACGCGCTCCTTAAGTCCCTTCTGGATAATGAGTCCCGAGTTAGGGCTATTCATCCCTCAATGGCGGATTTTTCTGCAGCAGAGGCTGCCAAGATTTCCGAGCTAGAAGGAGTCCCGCTACACCCAGGGGCTGAGCGCCTTTATCACGAGCTTGGATTAATACCTGCGAATGTGAAGTAAGGATTCTAACAGAGCAGTAAACATACGAGATTGGATGTACAATGAAGAAACTAAATTACGGAAGTACTCTTATTGCGGGTCTTCAGATATTAGGCGAAGGCAATCAGTTGGAGCTGAGCGGCAGGATTAAAGCTCTAATACAACTGGTATCGGTATTTTTCTGTCTGTACATGGCCTGGTTAGCGCTCATAGGTCACACCGATGAACATGTGCAAGGCTCAGTCTTTCTCGGCATAATGTTGCCGGTTATCTTCCTCACAAAGACAATCAGCCGAAAAGTCAACCGGAGAACATTGATCGACTACGCGCTTTCGGTGGCATCCGTGATCGTATGTGCTTATTATATCTATAATGATTCATTTTATGTAGATTTCTTTGAGGGCATTACACCGATCTCGGCCGCTGAGCGGGTAGCCGCCGTTGCCCTCGTCATGCTCGCCTTCGAGGCCTGCCGGCGCGCGGTCGGATTGGGGCTGACGGCGGTAATAGCTATACTGCTACTTTATGTGGCTTTTGGCTCTTACCTGCCGGGCGCCTTTCAACATGCCGGCGTATCTTTGGAATATTTCGTTACGATGCAAACGGTCACGACTAACGGCATTTTCGGTGACCCACTACAAGTTGCAGCGGGATATGCGTTCCTCTTTGTCCTCTTTGGCACTTTCTTTCACTTTTCAGGAGGTGGTCAGCTACTTTATGAAGTCGCCGCCGTGATGACCAAAGGTATGACCGGTGGAGCTTCTAAGGCCTGCGTCGTTTCCAGCGGTCTTTATGGATCCATATCTGGCAGCCCTGTTGCTGATGTGGCGACGACAGGGCCTGTGAATATCCCGCTGATGGTCCGGGCCGGGGCTTCACCTACACGCGCCGCAGCTACGGAGGCTGCCGCCTCTAGCGGCGGTGCATTTCTTCCGCCAGTGATGGGTGCTGTGGCCTTTCTAATGGTAGAATTTACAGGCATCCCCTATTCACAAGTGCTTCAATCCGCTGTGATTGTGGGGCTCTTATATTACCTTGGCGTCTTTTTAACAGTACACTTAGAATCCAAAAGAGAGGGCGAGGTCCCGCTGGATTCTGGTGTACAGGTGTCTCTAGGGAGGGTGCTAATCCGCAATTGGCATAGTCTTTTGCCGCTGGTGATCCTTATAGGGTTTCTGCTCGCTGGTTATTCTCCTCTTTATGTTGCCGCCGTGGCAACTCTGGCTACGATCATTTCGAGTTGGTTCGGCCCGAACCCTATCGGACTAAAACTGTTCGCGGTAGCATGCACTGACACAGTGCTGCGAATGAGCAGCCTTACCGCTGCGGTGGCCATCGCTGGCCTGGTGATGGGTTCTATTTCCCTAACGGGCCTAGAGGGCAAGGTCACCCTATTGTTAACTGAGATGAGCGGCGGCTTCTTAGTTCCGACCCTTTTTCTGACGGCAGTAGTTCTCGTTTTGCTAGGGATGGGGATGCCCACACCTGGTGTTTATGTAATGGGTGTTGCGTTACTTTCGCCGCTGTTAGTAGGAAAGTTCGGTCTACCAGTTCTGGAAACGCATATGTATTTGCTTTACTTCTCTTGTGCTTCCGCTATCACCCCGCCCGTCGCAGTGGCCTGCTTCGCATCTGGAGCGATTGCTGGAGCTCCGCCGATGGCAGTGGCTGCCCATGCAGTGCGGCTGGGCGCCGCAGTATTTGTGTTGCCTTTCTATCTAATCTTCCATCCGGGCGTTGTGCTTGATGCACCTTTCGCTGTGATTGTTCTCGACGTTGTGTTGGCAATGGTACTTGTTGTTGCAACATCCCTCGTCGCGGTCGGCTTCGGCCAGGCTCGTCCGTTATGGACTTGCCGTATCCTACTTGCCGTAATTGCCGCGGGTATTATCGCGCCTAATTCGTGGTTGTCGGCGGCCGCCGCATTACTAGCTGTTGCGTTTATAGCTGTGGTCTTCTCGAGAATTGGCATAAAGAGTAGATCTTTGTACGAAACTTCGTAGTTATTCAGAACTGCTATTAAGTGGTTCATAGGTGAAAATCCTCAGTCACTTGATGTATCCTGTACTGAAAGAAGAGCTTTATTATGAGATGTTTGCGGCTGCACTAGACGACTTAAATACCCCCATTCCACAAGAGTAGAAGGAATATCAGAGATGACTAAAAGCGCGATTAATGTCGACGATTTGGTGAAGCCAGATCGGGTTCACCGCAGTGTGTACACAGATCCTGAAATTTTTAAATTTGAGATGGAGCGCATTTGGGGCCGCGCGTGGCTTTATATAGGCCATGAGTCGCAGGTTCAAGAAAAGGGTGATTATGCTACGACTGAGCTTGTCGGCCAGCCGGTAATTATGGTGCGTCACAGCGATGGTCAAGTACGGGTACTTTTCAATCGATGCGGGCACCGCGGCGCCTTGGTCTGCAACGAGGCGTGCGGCAACGTAAAGCATTTCCGCTGCTGCTATCATGGTTGGACATTTAGGACGAATGGCGAGCTGATGTCTGTGCCCTTGAAAGGTGGGTATGGTGATAACTTTGATATGAAGGACCCACAATTTGGCATGGTGCCGGTTCCTCGCGTGGGGACCTATCGCGGCTTCGTTTTCGCGAGCCTGAGTGACACCGGCCCAGATCTGCACACTTATCTGGGACCCATGAAGAATGCCATTGATGACGTGGTCAATCTCGCGCCCGACGGTGAGATTATTGTGACTGGTGGTGCCCATCGTTACGTGTTTGAAGGTAACTGGAAGGCGCAGGCTGAAAACCTTAACGACTTGTATCATCCCCCATACTCGCACGAGTCCACCACGAAAGAGGGTCGCCAGTTTCAGCGACAGGGTTCCAGCACTGGGGCGCGGTTCGTCGATGATGCGGGCAATCCAATCTCATTTTGGGACGAAACGGGTATTCGTGCTTTCCCTTACGGACATGGCTACTGCGGCAAGCTTCCGGACCTTAATCGCGGGGCGGGACCAGGGGGGGAGGCGTATCTGAAGGCTCTAGAGGAGCGGCACGGTTCTGAAAGGACGCGGGAGATTCTGGACGTAGCCTGGCACAATGCCGTCATCTATCCAAACTTATGCATTCAATCAGCGGCGCAACATATTCGCGTTATCAGGCCCATTTCAGTTGATCACACCGAGGTCACTGTGTACCCTATCCTTCTCAAAGGAGCTCCTGAGGAATATAATCAGCAAGTTATCCGTTACCTAAACATCACGCACTCGGCGGCTTCGCTCATCCAAACGGATGATCTGGAGGCCTTCCGGCGAATTTCGGTCGGGCTACAGACCCAGGGCGCAGAGTGGGTCATCTTGTCGCGCTACTGTGGGAAAGATAAAGATCTTCCGGATGGCAGCGGCCAGCAAGGCCTCGGAACCAGTGAGCTAGAATTGCGCAACCAATACAAGGCATGGCGCGACTACATGGGTACAGTGTGAGAACGAGGAGTTAAAAAATGGAATCCAGTGCATTGCCTGAGCAGCAATACAGCCAGAGAGTATTTGATCGGCGGCGAGTCGAAGACTTTATCTACATGGAAAGCCGGTTGCTGGACGAGCGGCGGTTTGAGGAATGGCAGGAACTATTCGACGAGGACGCCAGCTATTGGGTGCCGGCCAAGCTCGACCAGCAGAGCGGGTTGACCGATGTGTCGATTTTCTACGATGACAAGGAGCTGATGCGCACGCGCGTCGAGCGGCTGAGTCATCCGCGGATTCACGTTGATGACCCGAAAACGCGGGCGGTTAGGCTAGTTAGTAATATAGAAATCTACCCGGCGGAGTCTGGGGCTGCGTATGATATACTTGTGCAGGCGGTAATTGGCGCGATTATCTATTGGCAGCGTAAGCAATACGTCTACGGCGGACGCTGCGAGTATCAGCTCCGCGACAGGGATAGTCGTCTGAGTATCTACCATAAGCGCGTCAATCTGGTGAACTGCGACGGCCTGCTGCCACCATTGGTTGTGCCATTTTGAAGCGAGGGTGTAAAGGAGGCGGGGCCCGCTCTGCACGCTCTTGTGGATGTGAGGATGACGGTCGAGTATGCATCGCGGGAAAGTCTGGAAGGATCGAGCCTATCATCAGTATCCCTTGCTTTTATCAAGGATACCGACGAGGAATACATGTGCAATAGCGAGCAGCACTTGTTGCGAGCGATGGCGTCCTTGGGTCAGCGGGTATTCCCTCGGGTTGCCACGGCGACAGCTGCGGGGCCTGCAAGGTACGGGCATGTTCAACCCTGGCGACACTGCGGGTGCACGTAAGCGAGGAAGAGCAGCGGCAGGGTTGCGTGCTGGCTTAACGGGCGTACCTACACAGCGAGATCTGGTGGTGGTGGTGGAGGTCGGCGGCGGCATAGTCAAGGCCATGAGCCGGCATTCTAAATCGTTACGGATTCATCTGACTAAAGCTCCAGTCTTGCGAGCTTAGCTAAAGCGTAAGGAGAGGAAAAATGGCAGTAATGCGTATTGGGCATATCAACCTGCTTGTGTTGGATATGAAGGCGGCCCGCCATCACTACGAGAACGTCCTGGGCCTGATCCCTACCGGTGAAGATGAAGTGGGCAACGTGTATTTGAAAGGCTGGGACGAGTGGGATAAGTATTCGGTGGTCCTCACCGAAGCCAACCGAGCGGGAATGAAGCACGTTGCCTACAAAGTGGAAAGCGATGCTAATCTTGACGCGATCAAGGCGAGGATTGAGCGCTTAGGGTGGGAGGTAGAAGATCTTGTAGCGGGGGAGCTTGCGTACTGCGGCCGCTCGCTCCGCTTCTGGCTGCCGAGCGGGCACCTGATGTACCTGTACGCCGAGAAAGAGCTAGTGGGTAAGGCGGTAGGCACTCAGAACCCGGACCCATGGCCGGATGGGCTTAAAGGGGCTGGGGTGCACTGGCTGGACCACTGCCTGCTGATGTGCGAACTCGACCCAGAAAGGGGCGTCAACAAGGTCGTTGAGAACGTCCGGTTCTTTACCGATGTGCTTGGGTTTCGACTGACTGAGCAGGTATTGGCTGGGCCCGGCCATCAAATGCAGGCGGCCGCTTTCTTGACTTGCAGCACGACCCCACATGATATCGCCTTCGTGGGCGGGTCGAGGAGGGGCTTGCACCATATATCGTTCTTCTTAGATGGCTGGGGTGATGTGCTCAAGGCTGGAGACGTGATGGGTAAAAATAAAGTGAAGATCGACGTCACCCCACAGCGGCACGGCATAACCCGTGGAGAGACGATTTACTTCTTCGACCCCTCGGGAAACCGCAACGAGACCTTCGCCGGCCTGGGCTATGCGGCCTATCCCGACATGCCCATCATTACCTGGACAGAAGAGAATATTGGTTCGGCCATTTTTTTTCACACTGGCGAACTAACTGAATCGTTCGTTAACGTTTACACTGAAGGTGCCTGAATGGCCGTAAACTAGATACTTTGCCGAGCGTTGCATTGGTAGCCCCGGTGAACTGGCGGGGCTCAGGGCTGTGCAGGTTGCTGGAGGTTTTCCTAGTGGAACTGAGTTTGAAGGTAATGAGTGTAGAGCAAGCTACGCCGCGCATTAAGGTTTATTCAATGGCCAACGCTGATGGCGGACCGCTCCCTGCGTTTACGGCGGGCGCACACTTGGAGTTCAAGTTACCGGCGAGTAATGGCCGGGTTGAAAAACGCTGCTACTCGATTGCGAGTCATCCGGCTGAGAGGGACCGTTATCTGTTCGGCGTTCTGCGCGAGCTTAATAGTACTGGCGGGTCGTCCTATATGCATGAGCGGGTCAGGGAAGGTACTGTCTTGCAAGCGATAGGACCGACGAATAATTTTCCGTTAGCGGAGGAGGCATGGGAGCATGTGTTGATCGCGGGTGGGATTGGAATCACGCCATTGTTGGCGATGGCGCGGGTTCTCGCCGCAGGGGATACGCGGTATGGGCTGCACTACTGCGCGCGCAGCGCCGAGGACATGGCCTTCCGAGAGGATGTTGTCGGAGTCTGTGGGGGAGCCGCGCACTTATACTTCGATGGTGGCGATGCGAGCCGAGGCCTAAACTTGCATCAGCTGCTTCAGAGCTTCCAGCGAGGCCGTCACGTGTATGTTTGTGGTCCGCGCGGACTGATCGAAGCGGTGCGGCGCGTATGTGGAGATGTGGGATGGCCGGAAGATCACGTGCACTACGAGTTCTTTGGCGCTGCTATGGATACAAGCGGTGGAGAGCCAATTGAAGTCGTCTTGGTACGATCGCAAGTTGTGTTGACAGTTTGGCCCGGTCAGTCGATCCTCGATGCAATATTAGGTGCTGGTATAGATGTCGACTTCGATTGCAAGCGAGGTGAGTGTGGAGTATGCGTCGCGAAGGTTATTGAAGGTACGCCGATGCATCGCGACGTTTATCTCAGCGCCCGCGAGCGCGCCGCAGGCGACCACATGTGCACATGCGTTTCATGGGCGGAGTCTAAAAGGCTTATGTTGGATCTATAGGAACTCGTAGGAACTTTTCGGGGCGGCGGAAGGTGTCAACACTTTCCCAACACTCGTCCTGATTAGCGACTCAACCTGGCCGGCCAGGCATCCGAGGTCAAGAAACCTGGGGCTCGTGCGTTAGCCTCAATACTGTTCAGATACGCAACACCGGCTTAGGCTGATGCCGCTGGTGAAGCAGTTCGCCGCGATGGCGCACATGGAAGTTGCTCATCTTGCGTTTGACGCCACGCGGGTTGAAGCGCCCGCGACTGCTGACACAGCGCCCGCTCGCGATTTCGCTGAGCAGCGCGTCACGCCACGCAGCCAACCGCTCAGGGGGGAACGGCCGCAGCTTGCGGCATCTTGCGCTTGATCACGCGCACCGCGTGGATGAAGCTCAAGCGATCGGGGTCGAGTCCGCGCGGCCATGCGGCCTGGGTCATCAATTGCCGGATCGCGAAGTGCGCCAGCAGCAACCCCCACAGCTCCTGCAGTACCAGATCCGGGGTCTTGCTGCGCAGCACCGTGCTGTTGGCCCGCAGGTGCGTCTTGAACTCATCGAACACCCCCTCGATCTCCCAGCGCTCGTGGTACAGCGCGGCCAACTCCAGCGCCGGCGCCGCATCGGGCGCGAGGATGTTGGTCACCAGCCGGTAGCTGTCCTGGGGCGGCGTGGCCGAGTCCTGCAGGGTGTAGTCGATGACGCGCACGATCTGGCCCGCACTGCGATGCCTGTCGGCGCTGTCGAAGACGCGGCTCAGGTACGAGCCGTCGGCCAGCAACTGCTCGACCGGCAGCTTGAGGTTGGACTTGACCCGCCAGGCCAGCCTGGCACCACTGGCGCAGGCGATCTGCCAGAGCTTGAAGCTGTAGAAGTTGCGGTCGGCCAGCACCAGCATGTCCGCCGTGAGCTTGGCCGGCAGCAGCTTGGCGGCCATGGCCTGCTCGCTGTGGTTGTAGGGCGCCACCTCGGCGGCCACCACGGCGTGCGTGCCGCACTCCACCAGACCCAGCAGGCGCGCCTGCGGGAAGGCGCTCTGGCCGCGTGAGGCACCGGGGTAGCCGAAGTACCGGGCGTTGGCCGCCTCGTCGGCCACGTCCATGCAACTGCCGTCCAGCGCCATGACACGCAGCCCCCGATACCACGCGCCCGGCGCCCCGGGCACAGCCAGCGGGCGCAGCACGCGCTCGGCCAGTTGACGCATGACCTCGGGCCCCAGGCGGGTGCGCGCCTGGGAGATCGCCGATTTGCTGGCCTGCACCGCTCCAGCCTCGCTCCCGCCGAGCCACTGCAGGCCTTCGCACACCACCCGCAGCACTTCCTCCAGCGGGGCTTCGCGCCACAGGGCGAGCGCCATCACGTAGTACACGACCGCCGGCGCTGGCAGCAGTCGCTCGCGCTGGCTCGCCCGTCCGGTATCGGCCAGCACTTCCTCGATCAGCGTCCTGGGGCAGACGCTGGCCAGCACGCCTGCGCTGATCAGATGCGCGACGTCCGCCCTCGCCGGGAGGGTCTTGCGGGTTCTCGCCATTGTCCATGTCCACCGAAGCTTCGATGGACATGGATTGTCAATGATCTCTTTCTATCTGAACAGTATTGCCTTTAACACGTGATCAACCTCAACATAAAGGTGCATGTTGTCGACCACGGGGAGCCGGCAGGAATTTTATGTGCGAGGCATGCGATGAACACCGGGGGAACGTATGCCAACCACGAAGAATCCGACGAAGCAGTTGCCGATGACCTCCCCAGGAACTGGGTGATCCATTCGCCGCTAGCCCGTCTAGGCGACCCGAGCCGACTCGATGGCATTCAGAACATACTCCGCAGGCAGGCGCATTGATGCCTGCTGTCTACAGGACGGTACGTCTACTTGCGTGTCAGAGACAGGTAGGGGTTGTCCGGCGGGACTTCCGCGAACAATGCCGAAGGCTCCGCCAACAGATAGCCGTGCAACCGCCGCGACTTGCGCGGTCCGGTGACATCGCAGGTCCAGATGTTCAGGCCGCTGTCCTGTTTGCGGTGCAGTCCCAGCTTCTCGAAGCGCTTCTGCACCCATTGCCAGTCGTGCAGATCGTCCTGCCGGGCCAGCACCTGGATCTCCGGATGTTCCTGCACGTAGCGCTGGAAAACGCCGGGGCTGACCAGGTACGCCGTGCCATCGACGGTATGCACCAGTGCCTTCGCATCGTTGATGATGAGCTTGCGCGATGCGATGCCTTGCTTGAGCCAGGCAATGAAGTCTTCCCCGGACGGCGTGGACTTCGCGGGAGCCGGCATGGTGGCAGGACTGGTCGGCGACAAATGAGTCACTGCCGCAGTTGCGGCGGCGGATGGTGATGGCGGTTCCGCGCTGGCGGACGATGCACTGGTGGTGGCTGCGTCGGACGCATCAAGCATCGACAGCAGATCGGAGACCGGGTCCGCGATCCCGGCCGGGGAATCCGCCACCCCAGGAGACGGTGAGGTGGCCGGGATGCCG
>LNAQ01000179.1_pt1 | contig 13339 bp, 9 predicted proteins | sample 602591 | NCBI WGS metagenome assembly LNAQ01 (sample SAMN02440304, study PRJNA202911) | soil metagenome | biome: Subtropical and temperate rainforests or woodlands; isolation source: soil samples (1 kg each in a 20% v/v slurry with milli Q water) were... ... | reverse complement strand
CAGCTCAGTGGACAGTCCCGAGTACTGGCTGAGCAGGTAGCCGGTGACGTAGCCGCCGCTGGCGAGGAACGCCGCGTGGCCGAAGGACAGCAGCCCCGCGAAGCCGAGCAGCAGGTTGAAGGCACAGGCGAACAGGGCGAAGCACAGCAGCTTCATCAGGAACACCGGGTACACCGCCAGCGGTGCGACCAGCGCCACGCCGAGCAGTGCCAGGCAGAAACCGCGCTTGCGCCACAGCGCGGCGCGCTGGCGTTGCTGCTCGACGTTGTGCATGGCCGTAGCCACTTGAATGCTTTCCAGACTCGACATGCTCATGCCTCCTTCCCGAACAGTCCCGCAGGACGGAACAGCAGGACGATCACCATCACCAGGAACACCACGGTGCTGGCCGCCTGCGGATAGAACACCTTGGTCAGGCCCTCGATCAGGCCCATGGCCAGACCGGTGACGATCGCGCCCATGATCGAGCCCATGCCGCCGATCACCACCACGGCGAACACCACGATCAGCAGGTTGGCGCCCATGGTCGGGCTGACCGGGTAGATCGGCGCCGCCAGCACGCCGGCGAACGCCGCCAGGGCCACGCCGTAGCCGTAGGTCAGGGTGACCAGCAGCGGCACGTTGATGCCGAAGGCCTGCATCAGCTTGGGATTCTCGGTGCCGGCGCGCAGGTAGGAGCCCAGGCGGGTGCGCTCGATCATGTACCAGGTGACGATGCACACCAGCAGCGCCGCCACCACCACCCAGGCGCGGTAGGTGGGCAGGAACATGAAGCCGAGGTTGTAGCCGCCCTTGAGCAGCTCGGGCATCGGGAAGGAGGCGCCGGACACGCCGAACAGCTTGACGAAGCTGCCCTCGACGATCAGCGCCAGGCCGAAGGTCAGCAGCAGACCGTACAGGTGGTCCTCGCCGGCGATGCGCCGCAGCAGGTAGCGTTCGACGGCCATGCCGATGGCACCGATCAGCAGCGGCGACAGCAGCAGCGCGGCCCAGTAGTTGACGCCCAGGTAGTTGAGGCCGAGGAAGGCGGCGAAGGCGCCCAGCATGTACTGGGCGCCATGGGCGAAGTTGATGATGCGCAGCAGGCCGAAGATGATCGCTAGGCCGAGGCTGAGCAGGGCATAGAAGGCGCCGTTGATCAGGCCGAGCAGCAGCTGGCCGAGCATTACGCTCAGGGGAATACCGAACAGGAGAGTCATGATTCACCACCCAGGGGAAGTTCGCGACACCCGGCCGTGAACGGCCGGGCGGATGGCCTGGTGGTGCACGGCGACGCCTGCGCTCGGCGACGTTCCGCGCACCGCCCGTCAGCCGATCAGTTGTTCGCCACCTTGGTCACCAGCTTGCACTGGCTTTCCGCCAGCGGCCGGTAGGCCTGCTCGCCGGGGATGGTGCTGACGATCCTGTACAGGTCCCACTCGCCCTTGGACTCGGCCGGGGTCTTCACCTGGGCCAGGTACATGTCGTGGACCATGCGGCCGTCGGCGCGGATCTGGCCGTTCTTGGCGAACATGTCGTTGACCGGGGTGGAGGCCATCTGCGCGCGCACGGTCTTGGTGGCGTCGCTGCCGGTGGCCTTGACCGCGTTCAGGTAGTGCGTGGTCGCCGAATACACGCCGGCCTGGGCCATGGTCGGCATGCTGCCGACGCGGGCCTGATAACGCTTGGCCCAGGCGCGGGTCTCGTCGTTCATGTCCCAGTACCAGCCGGTGGTCAGCATCAGGCCCTGGGTCACGTCCAGGCCCATGGCATGGATGTCGTTGAGGAACACCACCATGCCGGCCAGCTTCTGCCCGGCCTGGGTGACGCCGAACTGGCTGGCGGTCTTCAGCGCGTTGACCGTGTCGGCGCCGGCGTTGGCCAGGGCGATCACGTCGGCGCCGGAACCCTGCGCCTGCAGCACGTAGGAGGAGAAGTCGTTGCTGGGGAACGGGTGGCGCACCGAACCGAGCACGCTGCCGCCACCCTCCTTGACCACCTTGCTGATGTCGGCCTCCATGGAGTGACCGAAGGCATAGTCGGCGGTCAGCATGTACCAGCTCTTGCCGCCGCCGGCGAGCACCGCCTTGGCGGTGCCGTTGGCCAGCGCGTAGGTGTCGTAGGTCCAGTGGATGTGGTTGGGCGAGCAATACTCGTTGGTCAGCCCGGAGGACGCCGCGCCGGAGATCAGCGCCAGCTTGTCGGCCTGCTCGACCACCTTGCTGGCCGCCAGCACCACCGAGGTGGCCACCAGGCCGGTCACCATGTCGACGTTGCGCTCGTCGACCCACTGGCGCACGGTGTTGGCGCCGACGTCCGGCTTGTTGAGGTCGTCGGCGTTGAAGATGACGATCTTCTTGCCGTCCACCGTGCCGCCGAAATCCTCCACCGCCATCTTCAGCGCCTCCAGGCCGCCGGGGCCGGCGAGGTCGCGGTAGGTGCCGGACATGTCGGCGAGGTAGCCGATGCGGATTTCGTCGTCGCTGACCTGGGCCTGGGCAGTGCCGGCAATCAGGCTGGAGACGAGGATGGCGGTTGCGGTCTTCTGGAATTCCTTCATGTGTTCACCCACTTTTCCATGGTTATTGTTGTTGTGCGGGCCGACGGCAGCCCGTACCGGCAAGGCGCAGGGCCGCGCCGGCTGGGACATGTCGCGGGGTACTACGGGTTCAGACGCCGAGGCAGGTGTGCAGCAGCTCCTGCTTCGCCGCCAGTTCGTCGGCGGCGATCTCCTCGATGATCTGGCCGTGCTCCATCAGGTAGTGGCGGTCGGCCAGCGGCGCGGCGAAGCGGAAGTTCTGTTCGACCAGGACGATGGTCAGGCCCTTGTCCTTGAGCTTGAGCAGCACCTCGCCGAGCTTCTGCACGATCACCGGGGCCAGGCCCTCGGTGATCTCGTCGAGCAGCAGCAGGTTGGCGCCGGTGCGCAGGATGCGCGCCATGGCCAGCATCTGCTGTTCGCCGCCGGACAGCCGGGTGCCCTGGCTGAAGCGGCGCTCGTAGAGGTTGGGGAACATCGCGTAGATCTCATCGAGGCTCATGCCGCCGCTGCGCACGGTGGGCGGCAGCAGCAGGTTTTCCTCGACGTTGAGGCTGGCGAAGATGCCGCGCTCTTCCGGGCAGTAGCCGACGCCCAGGCGCGGGATCAGGTGGGCGGCGACACCGATGGTCTCGTTGCCGTTGATCATGATCGAGCCGGTGCGCCGGCCGACCAGATTCATGATCGCACGCAGGGTGGTGCTGCGCCCGGAGCCGTTGCGCCCGAGCAGGGTCACCAGTTCGCCGCGGCGCACCTGCAGGTCGATGCCATGCAGGATGTGCGACTCGCCGTAGAAGGCGTGCAGGTCGCTGATGCGCAGCTGCTCGAAGTCCGGAGTGGTGTGCAGGCTGGTCATGCGTGGGCCTCCTCGAGGGCGGCGGCTTCGCTGCCCAGATAGGCCTCGCGCACCTGCGGGTTGGCCGACACCGTGGCGTAGTCGCCCTCGGCGAGGATGGCGCCGCGCGCCAGCACGGTGATGCGGTCGCACAGCTTGCTGACCACGCTGAGGTTGTGTTCCACCATCAGCACGGTGCGCCCGACCGCGGCGCGGCGCACCAGGCCGACCACCATGTCGACGTCCTCGTGGCCCATGCCCTGGGTCGGCTCGTCGAGCAGCAGCACCTTGGGGTCCAGGGCCAGGGTGGTGGCCAGCTCGAGGGCGCGCTTGCGCCCGTAGGGCAGCTCGATGGTCAGGGTGTCGGCGAAGCCGAGCAGGTCGACCTCGGCGAGCAGCTGGTCGGCGCGCGCGTTGAGCGCATCCAGGCTGCGCGCCGATTTCCAGAAGTGGAAGGAGTTGCCCTCGCGCTGCTGCAGGGCCACGCGCACGTTGTCGCGCACGCTCATGTGGCCGAACACCGCGGAGATCTGGAACGAGCGCACCAGGCCCAGGCGGGCGATCTCGTTGGGCTTCATGGCGGTGATCGGCTTGCCGAAGTAGAGGATCTCGCCGCGGGTGGGGCTGAGGAACTTGGTGAGCAGGTTGAACACCGTGGTCTTGCCGGCCCCGTTGGGGCCGATCAGCGCATGGATGTGTCCCTTCTGCACACGCAGGTTGACCGAATCGACCGCGGTGAAGCCGCGGAATTCCTTGGTCAGGCCGCGTGTTTCCAGCACGAACTCTGGTGCCATGGGGTGCCCTCTAACCTTGATTGTTTTTGTTGGTTATGGCGCAGGTCGCTGAATGACCTTTACGTAAACGATAACAACGCGTGTCAGTGCCGACAAGCCGTTTCTGCACGCGTTGTCGGGCGTGCTTACCAGAACTTGAAGGTGTAGTTGACGATCAGGCGGTTCTCGTCGATATCGGTGGTGTGGCTGCCGCGATAGGCGACGTTGCGCCAGCGCAGGCCGACGTTCTTCAGCGGGCCGCTCTGCACCACATAGCTGAGGTCGATGTCGCGTTCCCACTCGTTGGCATCGGCGCCGCGGATCTGGAAGTCGTCGCCGCGCACGTAGCGGCCCATCAGGGTCAGGCCGGGTACGCCGAGGGCGGCGAAGTCGTAGTCGTAGCGGGCCTGCCAGGAGTCTTCCTCGGCGCGCAGGAAGTGGTGGTAGGTCAGGGTGTTGAGGGTGAACGGATCGGTGCCGCCGCCGATGAACGGCATGCCGGTATCGCCGCGCTGGTCCTGGTAGGCGAAGCCCAGCGAGTGGCCCTGGTAGACCAGGGTGAACATGCCGCCGAGGTTGCGGTTGTCGACCGTGGTGTTGCCTTCGTCGCCGCTGTCGAAGTAGCGCAGGTCGGTCTTCAGCTTGAGGCGGTCGCTCAGCGGCAGGCTGTGCAGCAGGTTGGCGTAGTGCTGGTGGTAGTTGTCTTCCAGCTCGGCATAGAAGTAGCTGGCGGTCAGGTTGGCCAGCGGCGCGTAGCTGGCGCCGGCGTAGTTGAAGCGGTCGCTCTTCACGCCGCCCCTGGCGCCATCGGCGAACATGGTCATGTCCTGGTAGTCGGTGGAGTCGCGCAGGCGGGTGCTGCGGAACTGGCCGCCGGTCAGGGTCAGCTTGTCGATGTCCTTGGACACCAGCTGCGCGCCCTCGAAGGTCTGCGGCAGCATGCGCGTGTCGTTGCGATAGGCCACCGGCAGCAGCGGGGTGTGCGTGCCGACGGTGAGCACGGACTGGGCAATCCGCGCCTTGGCGGTCGGGCCGACGAAGCTGAACTCGTCGGCCGCCTCGCCGGTCCTCGGGTTGCGCAGCAGCGCGCCGGTGCCGCTGGTGCCGCCGCCGGAGTCGAGCTGGAGGCCGAGCAGGCCGAGGGCATCGACGCCGAAGCCGAGCGTGCCTTCGGTGAAGCCGGACTCGAAGCGCAGCATGAAGCCCTGCCCCCAGTCCTCCGCCTTGCTCTTGGCCGCGCCCTTGTGCCTGGGCGTGTCGGCCTTGTCCGCATCGCGATAGTCGCGGTTCATGTAGAAGTTGCGCGCGTCGAGGCTCAGGTGGCTGTCCTCGACGAAGGCCGCCGCAGCCGGCGCCGAAGCCCCCAGGGCGGCCGCCAGGCCAGTGAGCAGGAACAACGGGGTAGAGGGTTTGACGTGCATATCGAGTCTCTCTTGTTATTGTTGGACTGTTGATTCAGCACTTTCAGTGCCCGGCCGCCCGCCGTCAGGCGCGACCGGGCTTGCCGCAGGCGTTGCGGCGGGACACCCCGCAATCAGGCGCGCGGGGCTCTGGGCACGCGGCCCATCAGGTAGAACTCGTCGTTCGGCGGCGTGCCGGCCAGCGACACCAGGCGGTTGGACAGGCTGAAGAAGGCGGCCACGGCGCCGATGTCCCAGATGTCGTTCAGGCTGAAACCGACGCCTTGCAGGCGCGCCTGCCAGGCGTCATCCAGCACGCCGTGCGCGAAGCTCAGGTGCATGGCGAAGTCGATCATCACCCGCTGGCGCTCGCCGATGGCCGCGGTGCGGTGGTTGATCGCCAGCTGGTCGGCGAGGTGCGGCTGCTTGCTGTAGATGCGCAGCACCGCGCCATGCGCCACCACGCAGTACAGGCAGCCGTGGCGTGCGCTGGTGGCGACCACGATCATCTCCTTCTCGGCCAGGGTCAGGCTGTCGGACTCGCGCTCCATCAGCGCGTCGTGCCAGGCAAAGAAGGCGCGGAACTCGTCGGGACGGTGCGCCAGCATGAGAAACACGTTGGGCACGAAGCCCGCGCGGTCCTGCACGGCGAGGATGCGCTCGCACAGGTCGGCCGGCAGGGCGTCGAGGCTTTCGGGAACGGGAAAACGGCTGATCGGTGCGGTCATGCAATGGTCCTTCATCTATCAGGTTGATGGTGCCCACGCTCCCGCGTGGGTACCCGGCACAGGGGCGCTCCTGCGCCCGTTAGCACGCTGGAGGGACGCGGAGCGTCCGGGCGGCGTTCCGTCGGGCGGCGTACCCACGCGGAGCGTGGGTACGATCCCCCTCTCCTGCCGCCTCAGTGCTGGGTGATCCCCAGCTCCAGCACGCTGATCTCGCGCATGCGGAACTTCTGCACCTTGCCGCTGATGGTCATCGGGAAGTCGTCGACGAACTTGATGTGCCGCGGCGTCTTGAAGTGGGCGATGCGGCCCTTGCAGTAGCCGCGCAGCGCCTCGGGCTCGACCGCCTGGCCGGGATGCAGCTTGACCCAGGCGACGATCTCCTCGCCGAACTTGCTGTCCGGCACGCCGATCACCTGCACGTCGGCCACCGCCGGATGGGTGAAGAGGAACTCCTCGATCTCGCGCGGATACACGTTCTCGCCGCCGCGGATGATCATGTCCTTGTTGCGCCCGACGATCTTGATGTAGCCCTCGTCGTCCATGGTCGCTAGGTCGCCGGTGTGCATCCAGCGCGCGCCGTCGAGGGCCTCGCGGGTCGCCTCGGGGTTGTTCCAGTAGCCGAGCATCACGCTGTAGCCGCGGGTGCACAGCTCGCCGATCTGCCCGCGCGGCACGATGCGCCCCTGCTCGTCGACGATCTTGCTCTCCAGGTGCGGCTGGGTGCGGCCGACGCTGGTGACGCGGCGCTCGAGGTCGTCGCTCGGGCCGGTCTGGGTCGACACCGGGCTGGTCTCGGTCATGCCGTAGGCGATCTGCACCTCCTTCATGTGCATCTCGGCGATCACCCGCTTCATCACCTCGATCGGGCAGGTGGCGCCGGCCATGATCCCGGTGCGCAGGCTGGACAGGTCGAAGCCGCCGCGCTCGGGGTAGTCGAGCATGGCGATGAACATGGTCGGTACGCCGTACAGCGCGGTGGCGCGTTCCTCGGCGACCGCCTGCAGGGCGGCCAGCGGCTCGAAGGCGGCGCTCGGGGAAATCATCGTGGTGCCGTGGGTGACACAGCCGAGGTTGCCCATGACCATGCCGAAGCAGTGGTACAGCGGCACCGGGATCACCAGACGGTCATGCTCGGTGAGCTTGAGGCTCTCGCCGACCATGTAGCCGTTGTTGAGGATGTTGTAATGACTGAGGGTCGCACCCTTGGGGAAGCCCGTGGTGCCGGAGGTGTACTGGATGTTGATGGGGTCGTCGAACTGCAGGCGCTCGCCGCACTGGCGCAACTGCTCGGGCCCGACCTGCTCGGCCAGTTCGACCGGCCCCATCGGCATGCCGAACTGCTCGGCCGCCGCATCGATGGTGACCTTGTCGATCTTCTCGTCGAGCATGACCATGGCTTCCAGCATGTAGGGCGTCAGCGCGCGGTTGACGAGGAAGCCCGGCGAACTTCTGACCGGCAGCGGCAGCCGGTCGATGGCCCCGACAAAGGCCAGTGCCTGCGTCAGCAAAGCGGGGTCGACGCCGTCGTGGCTGACCACCTCGACCAGTTGCAGCCGCGAGACCGGGTTGAAGAAGTGCAACCCGAGCAGGCGCTCCGGCTTTGTCAGCGTGGTGCGCAGGTCTTCCAGCGGAATGCTGGAGGTGTTGGTGGCCAGAATGGCGCCCGGCTTCATGCGCGGCTCGATGCCGGCATAGACCTTCTGCTTCAGTTCCAGCTTTTCGCTGACCGCCTCGATGATCAGATCCGCGGAACGCACGCCCTCGCCGTCCATGTCCGGGATCAGGCGATCCAGCGCGTCGCGCACATCGGTGCGCTTGCGGATGATCTTGCCGAACAGGTCGGCGGCACGCTTGATGGCGCCGGCGATCGGCTCCGGCTTCATGTCGGCCAGCGTCACGCGCAGGCCCTGGTTGGCACACCAGGCGGCGATATCGCCGCCCATGGCGCCGGCGCCGACGACGTGAACATGCTTGATCGTGTTGCCGGGGCCGGCGAGCTTCTTCATCTGCTCGCGCAGGAAAAAGACCCGGATCAGGTTCTGCGCCGTCGGCGTCACCATCAGCCGCGCGAACGAGGTCTTCTCCGCCGCCAGCATGGCGGCGCGGTCGCCGCCGTGCTTCTCCCATAAAGCAATCAGCGCATAGGGAGCCGGATAGTGCTCACGCGGCGCCGCCTTGCCGGCTTCGACCACCATGCGGGACGCGAGGAAGCCGCGCACCGGCGAGAAATTCAGGATCGCGTTCAGCGGACTCGGCCGAGCGCGCTTCAACCGGCCGAACACGGCATCCCGGACGGCATTGCGGACATGGCGCTCCTGGGTGACCGCATCGACCAGGCCGAGCGCTTTGGCCTTGCGCGCGTCGATGGTCTTGCCGGTCAGCATCAGCGTCATCGCCTGCATCGGATTGACGAGTTGCGTAAGGCGCGCGGTGCCGCCCAGGCCAGGATGCAGGCCAAGCATCACCTCGGGAAAACCGAAACGCGCATCGTCGATCGCGATGCGCGACTGGCAGGCCAGCGCCACTTCCAGGCCGCCGCCGAGACAGAAGCCGTGGATCACGGCGACGGTGGGAATCTTCATTGCATCGAGGCGGTCGATCACCGCATGTGCGCGCCCGATCTCGGTCTCCACAGCTGCAGCATCGGTCGCGCCGCGAAACTCGTTGACGTCGGCACCGGCGATGAAGCCGGCCGGCTTTGCGGAGCGAATGACGAGGCCGGCCGGGCGCTGGCTTTCGAGGGCCGTCAGCACCGTGTCGAATTCCTCCAGCACGTCCGCCGACAAAGTATTGGCGCCGGCACCGGCGCGATCGAACAGCAGCCAAGCGATGCCGTCGGCGTCGCGAGTGAGTTTGAAGTTTCTGTAAGCGCCGGCCTCCGGCGTTGGCCCGAGTTCGAGCAAGCGGTCGCCGAGAACGTCCATGATCTTGCTGTCCATGCCGTTCCTCATACGCTTTCGATCAGCATGGCGCCGCCGAGACCGCCGCCGATGCATTCGGTAGCGATGCCCCGCCTGGCGCCAAGCCGCTTCATCGCATTAACCAGATGCAGCACGATGCGGTTGCCGGAGGTGCCCACGGGATGGCCGAGGCTGATAGCACCGCCATCGACATTGAGCTTGGCGCGATCGATTTCGCCGGCCGCACCGTCGAGACCAAGAACTTCGCGGCAGAATTTGTCGTCATTCCATGCCGCCAGACAGCCCAGCACCTGCGTCGCGAAGGCTTCGTTCAGCTCCCAGGTGTCGATATCCTGCAGCGAGAGATGGTTGCGCTTCAAGAGCTCGGTGGATGACAGCACCGGACCGAGCCCCATGATGCTGGGGTCGAGTGCCGACCACTGGCTGTCGACGATGACGGCCTTCGGCGTCAGGCCGTGTTTCGCGACCGCCTCTTCCGATGCGAGGACCGTCCACGACGCGCCGTCGGTGATCTGGCTGGAATTGCCGGCGGTGACCTGCCCCCACGGCCGTTCGAACACCGGCTTCAAGGCCGACAATTTGTCGACCGAGGAATCCGCCCGCACACCGTCGTCATGGTCGTAGAATTTTCCGTCGCGCGCAAAGGCGGTTTCGACCTCGCCCTTGAGCCAGCCCTGGGCCTGCGCATGGGCGAGGCGCTTGTGGCTTTCCACGGCGTAGGCGTCGGACTGCGCACGGGTGATGCCGAACAGATGACCGACGATCTCGGCGGTCTGCCCCATGTTGAGATCGGTGATCGGATCGGTGAGGCCGCGCTCGAGACCAATGACCGGTTTGAAATAGCCGGGTCGTGCTTTGGCGATCGCCGCCATCTTGCCGAGAATGCCCTTCGCCGTGGCAAGTCCCGCAAACCAGCGCACGCCCTGCTGCGGCCAGACCAGCGGCGCGTAGCTCAGCGCCTCGGCACCGCCGGCCAGGATCAGGTCAGCGCTGCCTTCGCGGATGTACCTGTAACCGGTGTCGATCGACTGCATGCCGGAGCCGCAGTTGATCTGCACCGTGAAAGCCACCATCGCCTCGCCCATGCCCAGCCGCAGGGCCGCGACGCGCGCGGGGTTCATTTCGTCCGCGATGACGTTGACGCAGCCAAGGATCACCTGGTCGAATGCATCCGGCGCAAAGGGCTGCCGCGCCAGCAGCGGGCGGCCGCATTGCACGGCGAGATCGACCGGCGTGAACGGCCCGGGACCGTTGCGCGCCTTGAGGAACGGCGTGCGGCTGCCGTCGATAATATAAACCGGACGCGCCATCAGCTTGCTGCCCTCTGCTCACCGAGCTCCTGAAAGAACTGGTGCACTTCGGCGGGTTTCTTGTAGCCCGGCGAAAGCGCTTCCGGCGCAAAGTCGTCGACTTCGATCACCGCAGCCGTTGCAGCCTGCGCAGCAGCGATCTGCTCACCTTCGCTCTGGGTGATCACGCCCTTGGCCACTGCATCCTTCCAGCTGCGAAGCTTTGCCGTGCGCATGCGCCGTGCAATATCCTCCGCTGATGTCACCAGCATGAAGGCCTTTTCGAGCCGGGCCAGGCCGCGATCGTCATCGACATGTGACAGGTCCGGCGTGAGCCGATCGCGCGCGGAGCCGGGCTCCATGATCAACAGCGCGCAGAGCCGCGTGGTCAAGTCGGACGGCCCCAGCACGCGCGCGCCGAACGGCTGCACAACGAATTTCAATATACCGGCGACAAATCGGTTGGGGAAGTTGGCGAGAATCTCGGCGAAACGGTTCTCGATGGTGCGGAAGCCGGAATGCATGCACCATTCCAGCGCTGCAAAATCGATCTGCTGGCGACCCTCGTCCTCGAAGCGCTTTAAGGCTGCGGACAGCAGATACAATTCGGACAGAATATCGCCGAACCGCGCCGACAGCATTTCCTTGCGCTTCAGCGCGCCGCCCATGGTCAGCAGCGCCATGTCGGCCGATAGCGCGAATGCCGCTGAATAGCGCGACAACTGGCGATAGAACATGGTGGCATCGCCGGCATTGGGCGCCGGCGCGATCGCGCCGCCGGTCCAGCTACGACCCCAGGCGCGGAACAGCGTGGTGACACTATGGCCGACATGCTTCCAGAACGCGGTGTCGAACGCCGCAAGGCCTCTGGCCTTGTCGGGATCGCCGAGCGCATTCATTTCCTGCAGCAGATAGGGGTGTGCGCGGGTGGCGCCCTGGCCGAAGATGATCAAGTTGCGGGTGAGGATGTTGGCGCCTTCGACGGTGATGCCCACCGGCACCGAGCGATACAGGTTGCCGAGATAGTTTTGCGGGCCATCGATCACCGCCTTGCCGGCGTGAATATCCATGGCGTCGTCGATGGCGATGCGCAGCCGCTCGGTAGCATGCAGCTTCATGATGCCGGAGATCACCGCCGGATGATGCCCCTGGTTGAGCGCCGCGCAGGTCAGCCGGCGTGCTGCGTCGAGCAGATAGGCGGTGCCGGCGATACGCGCCAGCGGCTCCTCGATGCCCTCGAACTTGCCGATCGGCACGTTGAACTGCTCGCGCACCCGCGCATAGGCGCCGGTGGTGCGGGCCGCATAGGCCGCACCCGCCGCGGACAGTGACGGCAGCGAGATGCCGCGGCCGGCCGCCAGCGCGCTCATCAGCATCTTCCAGCCCTGGCCGATACGCGCCTGCCCGCCGATGATGTAGTCCATCGGAATGAAGACGTCGCGGCCGCGGTTCGGGCCGTTCTGGAACACCTGCATCGACGGCAGATGGCGGCGGCCAATCTCGACGCCGGGAAGATGCGTCGGGATCAGCGCCACGGTGATGCCGAGTTCGTCCTCTGAGCCGATCAGGTGGTCGGGATCATAGGCCTTGAAGGCAAGACCCAGCAGGGTCGCGACCGGACCCAGCGTGATGTAGCGCTTGTGCCAGTTGAGGCGCAGGCCAAGGACGTCGCGGCCCTCGAAGGTCCCCTTGCAGATGATGCCGGTGTCGATCATCGACGCCGCATCGGAGCCGGCTTCCGGACTGGTCAGGCCGAAGCAGGGAATATCGGTGCCGTCGGCAAGGCGGGGCAGCCAGTGGCTTCGCTGCGCGTCGGTGCCGAACTTCATCAGCAACTCGCCCGGCCCGAGCGAATTGGGCACCATCACGGTCACTGCGGCGGTGGCCGAACGCGACGATATCTTGCGCACCACTTCGGAATGCGCGTAGGGCGAGAAGCCGAGGCCGCCGAACTCCTTCGGGATGATCATGCCGAAGAATTTTTCGCGCTTGATGAAGTCCCAGACCTCGGGCGGCAGGTCGCGCAGCTCCCAGTTGATCTGCCAGTCGTCGACCATGGCGCAGAGCTCATCGACCTGGCCGGTCATGAACGCCTGCTCTTCCGCGGTCAGCTTCGCCGGTTTGACCGCCAGCAGCTTGTCCCAGTCGGGATTGCCGGTGAACAGGTCGGCATCCCACCACACATCACCCGCCTCCAGCGCCTCGCGCTCGGTGTCCGACATGGTCGGCAATACGCCCTTCGCCCAGGCGAAGATCGGCTTGGTGAGGATGTCGCGGCGAAATGAAAATGAGCTCATGGAAACCTCCTGGTCGAGGCGACCGCACGGCCACGAAGGCCGGCATCACGACAAGACATTCGCTCCTGGGGTGGCGTTCCGGCCCGTGTTGCGGCACTCGCGAGCCCGGACGGGGGCCACCGTTAACCGGACCATACGCCTTCGGTTCCGGAAACGCGATTTCCCCGGGCGTGGCGTGTCGTCACGCGGGCATTTTGCCGCTCAGTCGGGCCGGTTCATCTCGAACATGGCGTCCTGCCTGATCTCGAAATAATCGCCCCTGCGGCCGGCGCGCACGATCGGGTGCGCCAGCGCGGTCTGGTACACGCCGTCCTTGATGAGGCTCTTGTCGATATGGACGGCAACGACCTCGCCGAGGGTCAGCCAGCCCGCCAGTTCGCGGCCGTCGGCAGCCTTCAACTGGATGATCTGGGTCAGCCTGCATTCGAATGCGACGGGGCTTTCGCCGACGCGCGGCACGTTGACGAGCTTGCACGGCACCTCGGTCAGCCCGGCGAGCGTGAACTCATCGACCTCCGGCGGCACATGGGCGGCCGTGGCGTTCATCTGCTTGGCCAGCGACAGCAACAAGGCGCCCT
>LNAQ01000178.1_pt1 | contig 13340 bp, 10 predicted proteins | sample 602591 | NCBI WGS metagenome assembly LNAQ01 (sample SAMN02440304, study PRJNA202911) | soil metagenome | biome: Subtropical and temperate rainforests or woodlands; isolation source: soil samples (1 kg each in a 20% v/v slurry with milli Q water) were... ... | reverse complement strand
GGCGCACTTGCGCAATATGACAGCGGTCACCGAAATGGGGGGCATAATCTTCCCGCCATTGCCGGCGTTCTACCATCACCCGAAGAGCATTGAAGAAATGGTCGACCATACCGTGGCCCGCGTACTGGAGCTGCTAGGTATAGAAGTGCCGGGCCCGCATTGGGAAGGCACGGCCCATCGACAGCCTTAAGGTTATGTCGTCTCGGTGACTTCTTTCAGCGTGTCAATAAAGCGTACGTCCACCGGCTGCGTTACACCCGATTTGTCGCGGCCGAACTGCAGCACGGTGTGAGGGTAAGGAAGCTCAATGCCGGCTTCGTCGAAACGTTGCTTGAGTAGCTTGTTGAAACCGCGCTGTATCATCCACTGATTACCCGGCGTGGTCTTGATCAAGACCCGTATGGTGAATCCATTCTGGTTCAATGCAGTGACCCCGGGTATGGAGATATCTTCCATTACCTCGCGGGCCAGTTCAGGGTCCTGCATCAAATCCTTGAAAGCCAGCCTCATCTGTTCGGTGGCATCATCCACGCTTTCGCGGTGTGCAATATTGTATTCACCGTAATGGTAGCCGTAGTCGCGCGTATGGTTGGTCAATTGATCGATGCTGGAAAAAGGCACCATATGGTAGCCACCGTCCAGCGTTCGTATGCCGACAGAGCGAATGGTAATTTTCTCGACGGTTCCAAACAGGCTTCCGACTTCTACCGTATCGTTGCGGTTCATGCCATTTTCCAGCTGTATGAATACGCCTGTAATCACGTCTTGCACCAGCTTTTGCGCTCCGAAACCGATGGCAAGACCCGCCACGCCGGCTCCGGCGATAAGCGGCCCGATGTTGATGCCTATCTGCGAAAGCACGACCAGAATCGTCATGGTCGCAATGATGATAGCCGTTGCATTGCGAAACAGCATAAGCAAGGTTTTCTCACGTTCGCTCGGATTGCTGCTTGACGCATCCAGCCGGTGCTCGATGATGCTGGCAATGACCGTCCAGCTTAACGCGGCAATGAGCAGGATGACACCCAAGTGCAGCAGTAGGGCGATGGTGGCCTGGCCATGATCGGACTGCAGCCAGCCGACCAGATTGAACGCATGCCAGGCGTCCAGCACGACCAGCGTCACGGCGATCAGTATGAGCAGGCGTAGGCCCTTCAGTATCACGGGAACGTAGGTATTGATGCGTGATTCCAACGTAGGGAATGACTGCCGCCACTTACCGGGAAGCTTGATGCGGTGTGACAGCAGTCCCGACAGTGCACTGGCCAGCATAATTCCTATCAATACTGCTGCCGCGGTTTGAGCAGTGGCGCGCACCATGAACGCCAGCGCCTGTTGCTGCGCGGTTTGGCTGATCACCAGCAGGACGGTGAAATAGGCGATTGCAATCAGGTGCCAAGTACGCGACAGCACGCGAATCACTGTTCCGAATACGGCGGCGTTTGAATCGCCGGCGAATTCGATGAGACTGGCCTTCACCGCCTTGCGATTCTTCCAGATCACCCGTACCCCGTAGAGGTAAACTCCGAGCATGACGACCAGGCCAAGCAGTTGGGCGATGGAGGGTCGGAAGACGGCAGCAACCAGCGGAACAATGACGAGCAGGGTATAACCGATAACTCCAATGAGGAAGGTCAACCAGTGGTTCCAATAGCTGGCGGCCTCCGGCGACAACGGCAACAGGCGTAATTCTTCATAACGCGTGGCGAATATGCCTCTGGAGAACGCCTTGACAACTTCTATCATCACAAACGCGCTAAGGAACTGAAGGGCGAAAAACGAAGTGCCGGGGTTCTGTCCTGCGGCGGCAAGCGTGGCAATGTAGCCGGCTGCCGCTGCCAACAGCGTCGCCGCCACGTCGATAACCAGTGCGGCAGCCACGCCCAGCAGTTTGCGGCTCAATGTCTGCGCGGCAAATCCTGGCTGCCATGGACCATGGCGCACGGGCCGTTCGGGGCCGTGCATTTGAGATATCGCCGGAGTGGGACTATCTTTCCCGATCCAGGCATTCAGCCTGGCGAAGCCGATGCCGGCCAGCATCCGGAAAACGATATAGCTCGCAAGTACAGTCAGCAGAGCAATAGACAACGTCTTCAAGGGGGCAGACCATTGTCGCGCGGCGCCATCCGATGTCGGCTCGCCTTTTATCAATGCCATGAAGACCGCGGCAACATCCGAGAGACCGTAGGCAAGACCGTTGGTGAATCGTTCGAGGGACACGGCCAGCTTCTGCGAGACGGGCCCGTTCGCAGTCGGTGCAGTCCCGCTTCCATTACTGGCATCGACGCTGCTTTGCGGTTCGGTCCGGGCGGTCGCAGGGGCGGATGCCGGCTTAGGTTCATCTTGCAATGCCAAGGCCCGAAGTTGTTCAATCAGCTTCTTGCGCGATTGATCATTCTCCAGGAGGTCGGCCAGAATGGCATAGGACGCGTCGGTGTGCGGCGGCACGCCGGCGGCTTCTTTCGCATGACCGCTGAACGCAAGCATGGCGGTCAGCAGTAAAAGAGTGGCCGACAGATGTCGAAAAAAATGAGAGGTCAGAATCTTGGGGGCCGTACTGGTAGTCACTCGGCGGATTTCCTTTTGGGCGTGCAAATGAAAAAGCACGTCGCTCAACGTGCTTTCGCAAAAGGGTAACATCCGCCGTGGCCGCTTGTCAGCGGTGGGATACGTGTGCTTACCGAAGGGTGCGCAGATCGGTCCTTGTCACCACCGTGGGCATGTGCTCGCCCCGATCGCGGTTCGCTTCGGCGTCAAGGTCCGCCTGCCCGAACGCTGCCGGAAGGTCGAATTCTTCCGCATCAAACGCCTTGTCGCCCATCTCGTCGGGCAAGCCCGTGGCTTGCAGGCCAGCAAAGTCGAATAGATTCCTGTCCATCAAATGCGTAGGCACCACACGTGACAGGGCCCCGAAAATGTTCAGGGATCTTCCGGGAAACCGTTTGTCCCATTCGGCAATCATGCGGCCGACCTCCTTGCGTTTCAGGTTTTCCTGGGACCCGCACAAATTGCACGGGATAATGGGAAACTGTTTCAAGGCGGAATAGGCAATCAGGTCTTTTTCCGTCACGTAGGCCAGGGGTCTGATCACAACATGCTTGCCATCGTCGGACGCCAGTTTGGGGGGCATGGCTTTCATACGTCCGCCATAGAACAGATTCAAGAAAAAAGTGCCCAGGATATCGTCGCGATGATGGCCCAATGCGATTTTCGTGGCGCCAAGCTCACCGGCCACGCGATACAGGATTCCCCGACGCAGGCGCGAGCATAGCGAGCACATTGTCTTTCCCTCCGGGATGACGCGTGTCACGACCGAGTAGGTATCCTGGGTGGCAATGTGATACGGGACGTTGATGGATTCGAGGTATTGCGGCAAGATATGGTCGGGGAATCCGGGCTGTTTCTGATCGAGGTTCACCGCGACAATGTCGAAATCGATGGGTGCGCGCGCCTTCAGCGTAAGCAGGATGTCCAGCATGCTGTAGGAATCCTTGCCGCCCGACAGACACACCATCACCTTGTCGCCGTTCTCGATCATGTTGAAATCGCTGATGGCGCGACCGGCTTCCCGGATCAGTCGCTTGACAAGCTTGTTTTCGCTGACACTGCGCTTATGAACGTGCTGATCAGTGTCGTTCGTGCTGGTCTGACGCGTATTGGAAGATAAAGTGTCGGCTTGCATGGCAATAAGGAAAAAAGTCTAACGGTTGCGGTATAGCTCGATCCCAACCGCGGCGCAGTCGGAGAAAGCCAGCGGCTTGCTGATTCGGATCCGCACGCTCTGCACATCGGAGAATTCATTCAGTATCCTGGTTACGACGCGTTCGCTTAGCGTCTCCAGCAAATTGACATGAGCCCGTGTGCATTCGTCCACAATAGCGTGGCGCAATTGACGGTAATCCAGCACCGATTGAATATTCTGATCGTGGACTTCCTGAGAAATATCCACATCGAATTCGGCGTCGATATGCAGGGGCTGTGTTGCGCGCAGCTCGTGCTCGAGTATGCCGATACGTGCGTCCAGCGACAACTGGTTGAAGAAGATTCGTCGGGTGGGCATAAGATCGCCTTGTAGAATTGTTCGAATTGTAGTTCCTTTGGAAAAGATGAGATTCATGTTGGGAAAGTTATGAGCCCGAACAGTACCCTTTACGATGCACTGATCGTCGGCGGCGGCCCGGCCGGCGTGTCCTGCGCGGTCTGGCTGAAGCGCCTTGGATTCCTGCCGGCCGTCGTCGAGTTGCAGGCGCAGGTAGGCGGGCTGTGTCGCACGAACCCGTTTATCGACGAATGGAATGTTGCTTCGCCCGGTATGACCGGGCCCCGGGTGGCCGACAACCTTGCCCGCAGCCTGCGAAGGGCGGCCGTCCCGCTCTGGCTTTCGTGCCCCGTGCGCGAGGTCGCGCCCGCTACGTACGGGTTTTCGGTGGCCTGTGACGGGATGGAATCCCCATTGAAGTGCCGCCATGTGGTGCTTGCAACTGGTGTACGGGCACGCGGTCTGGGTGTGTCAGCAGCCGCAAGCCGAAAACCGGACGGGTCGCCGGCGTCGCTGGCCGCAGGCCTGCTTGTGGGACCCGGCGCGCATATCGTCGCCCAGGATTTCCACGACAAGCGGGTTGCCATTCTCGGCGGTGGCGACAATGCATTCGAGAACGCCTTGTACACGAAAGATCGCGGCGCCGCCCAAGTGCATGTCTATGCCCGTAGCGTCAGAGCGCAACGGCAGTTTCTGCGCAAATTCCCGACAGCGGATGTCACGTTGGGCAGCTATAAGGTTGATACGGCCGCGCGTAGCGTCAATGGCCAAACCTACGATTTGATATTGGTCTTCCATGGCTGGGAGCCTTGTGTCAGCTTCGTCGATACGCTAGCCCTGCGTCGCAGCGCCCAGGGGTTCATCGCCACCGACATGCAGACGGCGCAAACCAGTTTCCCGGGCGTTTACGCCATAGGCGAGGTCGCGCAGAGGCAGCATCCCTGTGTGGTCACGGCCTTGGCCGATGGTGTGACGGCAGCCAAGGCCATACAGGCCAGGATTGAAGCGGGACTATGATCCGAAAGCCGGAAGCCGGGCACGCAGTCAGGCCTTCCGTTGCACGACGCATTCCGTCGCGGCAGGAGGATTGAGCATGACATCAAACGCGCGCAGCTCATCGCGCCGGAATACGAACACGGAAACAACGTCGCCAGGCTGGTAGGCGCGCAGGGCGCGCTCCAGGGACGATTTGTCCGATATGCGTACGCCGTTTATTGCAACGAGTGCATCGCCGGCGGACAGTCCGCCCGTGTGCGCGGCCCCGCCTTCGTATACCGTGGCCAGTTTGGTTTCCCCGTGACTGGTTTGTACGCGCGCATCCAGCGACGTGACGCCTGCCTCGGGCTTCCATGATATCGAAAAGCCTTGCGAAGACAGTAACGTTTCCAGCGGTACATCTTCACGGCCATAAGCATGCCGGGCAATAAAGTCTGACGTGTCGACGCCAGTCGCTTCGCGTATCAGCCCGGGCAGGGCGTCTTCCGGAATACCCTTGTTTCCGCCACGATAGAAGTCGCGGCCATATCGCTGCCACAGTAGACGCATTACGTCGTCCAGCGACCGTGTATCGCCAGACGCGCGGCGGATAAGGATGTCCAGGCCCATCGCAACAAGCGAACCCTTGGTGTAATAACTGACGAGCGCATTGGGTGAATTCTCGTCCTGCTTGTAGTAGCGTGTCCAGGCGTCAAATGAGCTTTCTGCCACGCTTTGCTTGAAGCGGCCGGCTGTGCGATGCACATTGCTGATGACTTTTCCAATCAGCCGCAGATAGTCGGCTTCTGCGATGACGCGCGAGCGCAGCAGCATCAGGTCATCGTAGTATGAAGTAAAGCCTTCAAAGACCCACAGCAACTCGGTATGCGCTTCACGGCTTAGATCATAGGGGGCGAAGCGCACCGGTTTGATGCGCTTGACATTCCAGGTGTGGAAGTATTCGTGGCTTACCAGGCCGAGGAATGTCTGGTACCCGTCACCGGCATCTTTCTGACCTACGACCGGTAGGTCGTGGCGCGAAGCCATCAGAGCAGTCGAAGCCCGGTGTTCGAGACCTCCGTACCCATCGCCGGTTACCATCGTCATGAACACATATCGGTCGGAAGAGTCCAGAAAGGGCGCCGCTTTGCTATCGGGCTCAAACAATGCGATTTGAGCTTCGCAAATCTCGTGAACGTCGGAAGCGATGCGTTCCAGATCCAGGTTCGGTATCACCCCAGTGAAGACCATTTCGTGCAAGGCGCCATGCGCGGAGAATTGCACAACCTGCGGCGTGCCCATCTCGATGGGATGGTCGATGAGTGCATCGTAATCAGGGGCAATGTACATCCCGAAACCGTGGCGCTTGGCCGCCAGGGGATGGCGAGTCGATTCTGGAAGACTGGTGTAGACCCTCCACTGGCTGGAGTGAGGCGGCGGGCAGAGCTGTACATGGCAGGGCACATCAGTCTGCCCGCTGACCGCCAGGAAGACAGACGTCCCGTTCAGGAAGGCGTGGGATTCATCGATATGTGCGCCGCGGACCGAGAGATCCCAGGCGTAAACGCAATATTCCACCACCAGCGGACCGGCGCATGGATCGCAAGACCATGAGTGATTGCCGGTTTTCCGCAAGCCAACAGCTTGTCCGGCAGTACGTGCTTCTATTGTTTCAACTTGCCGGGAGAAATCTCGAATAAGATAACTTCCTGGGATCCACGCGGGTAGCGACAATTCCTGTCCCCGCGGGTCGGGAGTCTGGATGGTCAGGCTCACCTTCAGTCGATGGCCGGACGGATCAAAAGGCATTACGCTATAAAGTATCGGTTCTTTTTTCATCCCTATATATTACTTTGCAACGAGGAGACGGCATGGACGCGCCATTGGTCAAAACAGAGGTTCGGGGTCGTGTAGGTTTGTTGACGCTTAACAGGCCCAAGGCCCTTAATGCACTCAGCAATGATGTCATTGCCGAATTGGCCGCGGCCATGAGGGCCTTCGATGCCGATGAAAATATCGGAGCCATGGTGCTTACGGGAAGCGAAAAGGCTTTTGCCGCGGGTGCAGATATCGGCGCCATGCAGGGCTGGTCTTACATGGATGTGTACAAACAGGACTACCTGGGTGGTGACTGGGAATCGCTCAAGCGGATACGCAAGCCCATTATTGCCGCCGTAGCAGGCTATGCCCTGGGCGGTGGTTGCGAACTCGCCATGCTTTGCGATTTTATTATCGCCGCCGAAAATGCGCGTTTCGGTCAGCCGGAAATCAAGCTGGGCGTCATTCCCGGTTATGGCGGAACGCAGCGTCTGCCGCGTGCCATCAGCAAAGCCAAAGCCATGGATCTCGTGTTGACGGCTCGGATGATGGATGCCCAGGAGGCCGAACGCGCAGGACTGGTATCGCGTGTGGTTCCGGCCGAGCGTCTGCTGGACGAGGCGCTGGTCAGTTTCGATTGCCGTATCGCTCAGGCTCATGAAGTGGGGTCGCATACGATTTTCTATTGCGAGGTGTTGGGTATCCGCAATAGCGACAGCCAGGAAGGCCTGGTGTATTTCAACCGCGCCTACCACCGTTTAGGAGATGCGTCCAAAGCAACTTCCTGACAGGTTTTTATTCCAGGAACAGCGATAAGACTTTCCACGATCGTCAAGTTTTTAAAATAACTATAAAGCGGTTTTCGCTGTTCTGGCGAACGGCTGCGTTACGACTTTTTTGCAGTAAGTGGTTATAAAAACAATACTGCGGATTGACTGCCAAAGTTGCACTTTTGCTGAATTGATCTGCTTCCACTCGTCGTGCCTTCGTGCATGTAAAAAAGAAGGAAAGTTTGATGTTCGAGAAGAGCTGGGTAAGCCGTGGCGTCACCACTGCGGCCGTAATGGGGATCTTCACGCCTTTGGTTGCTCAGGCTGACTTCGTAGACGACAGTCAAGTCAGTCTGGGGATGCGCAACTTCTATATCGACCGCGATTTCAAACAGCATGATGCACCGCAATCGCGGATCGGCAGTTGGACTCAAGGCTTCGATTTTCGCGCGATTTCGGGTTACACCGAAGGCACGCTGCAGTTTGGCCTGGACCTCTCGGCGCAATACGCCTATCGCCTGGACGGCGGCGGTGGCCGTGGTCCGGACAGCATTATTCCGTACGACACGAGCAAGGGCGAACAAGTGCGCGACTACGGCCGTGCGGCGCTGACCGGCAAGGTTCGTTACAACAAAACCGAACTCAAGATAGGTGAACTTCGCCCGACGTTGCCAGTGGCGTACATCGACGACTCGCGGCAATTGATCACCACCTATCACGGTGTGCAGCTCGAATCGAAAGAAGTGGACAACCTGACACTGACGGGTGGCCGTTTTACCGAAATCAGTTCCCGGGAGTCTTCCAATACCGAGAAGATGTACTTGTTCAATGGACCCAACGTTAAACGTCGCAGTGACGGTTTAAATTTTGGGGGCGCCACGTATGCGTTTACGCCGAACTTGTCCGGTACTTACTTCTTTGGCCAGTTGGAAGATATCTACAAACAACACTATCTCGGTTTGACTTATAACCATGATCTGGGGGCTGGTTACGGCTTGAAGACCGACCTCCGTTACTTCAATAACAGCGAGGACGGCAAGGCTTTATACGGCGACATCGACAACAAGTCCTACGGGATCATGACGACCCTGAAGAAGGGTGCCCATGCTTTCGGCGTCGGCTATCAGCGCATGCTTGGCGAGTCGACATTCCCGACGCTCAACGGCTATGCACCGCAGCCTTACCTGGTGAACTGGTCGACAGTGGCGTTCGTCAAGCCGAACGAAAGCTCCTGGCAATTGCGTTATGACTACAACTTCGCGGGCATGGGTTTGCCGGGTCTGAAATTGATGACGCGTTACATGCGCGGTACGGGGATCGACCGGGGCAACAATGCCCTCGACCAAAACGTCGAAAGCGAACGCAACATCGTGCTTGGCTATGTGGTGCAAAGCGGTCCGCTCAAAGATGTGGGTTTCGAATGGCGCCGCATTGACGTCAAGACGCGCTATGGCAATGGCAGGGCATCGGGTGCGGACTATCAGGAGAACCGTCTGATCACCACCTACACCTGGAAGTTCTGAAATCCCTCGGGAGCCGTTCGCGGCTTCCGGGTTTGCCCGCGCATCGGGCAAAGTTTTTCAACACTGGTTTTCCTTCGCCCGGATCGCTCCTTCCGGGCTTTTTTTTCGCAGCGGTTTTATCCGCCCCTACGAGGATGACCTATGCGTCGCTTCTATACCGGTTCCGACTTGAGTCGTGTGCACAGCATTGCCGAACTGGCCGACATGGCCCGGCGACGCGTGCCTTACTTCGTCTGGGAATACCTCAGCGGTGGCGCTGAAGCCGAGCTGACGCTCAAGGATAATCTCGACGCGTTCAGTGCCTATGGCCTGCACGCCAGAGCCATGGTGCCCTGCCATGCGCCCGACACGTCCCGCGCGTTGCTCGGCAAGGTGCTGTCAATGCCCATGCTGATCGGGCCGACGGGCTACAACGGCCTGCTGCATCGCGATGCCGATATTCACTTGGCCAGGGCTGCAACGGCACGTGGTTTGCCGTTCAGCCTGAGTACCGCGTCCAACACTTCTCTTGAAGACCTTGTTGCGGCGGCGCCTGGCGTCGACCTGTGGTTCCAGCTGTACGCCATGCGCGATCCGGCGGTGCAAAAAAGCCTGTTGCAGCGCGCCGCCGCTGTCGGTTGCCGGACCCTGGTGTTGACCTGTGATGCAATGGTGCTAGGCAATCGCGAGTGGGACCGACGCAGTTTTGCCAGGCCGCGACAGCTGACATGGCGCAACAAGTTTGACGTGGTCCGTCACCCGCGTTGGCTCAAGCAAGTGATGTGGCCATCGGGGCTGCCTGGCATGGGCAATCTTGAACCTTACTTGCCGCCGAGCGAGCGCAATCCCTTGGGATCAATGGCGTTTATCGGCAAGCAGATGGACACCTTGCTCGACTGGGACATGCTGGCGCGTTTGCGTGATCAATGGGGCGAGCGGCTGTTGCTCAAGGGCGTGTTGCATCCGACCGATGTGGAGCGAGCCGTCGTCCTCGGGCTCGACGGTGTGGTTGTGTCCAATCACGGCGGCCGCCAACTGGACGGTGCCCTCGGCAGCCTCGATGCACTGGCGACCATCGCGCCCCAGGCGAAAGGCAAACTCAGCCTGCTACTGGATGGCGGGATCCGGCGTGGCAGCGATATCGTCAAAGCGCTCGCGCTTGGGGCCGATGCCGTGCTGCTAGGGCGCTCCACCCTTTACGGCGTGGCGGTGGCAGGTGAAGACGGTGCTGGCCGGGCGCTGGACGTATTGACGGAAGAACTGGCGCGAACCATGAACCTGATGGGCTGCACCCACCTAAACCACCTTGACGGCGACAGCGTGTTCGAGCGACGACGCGCTTGAGCATTTGTGGGAGCGAGCTTACTTGCGATGGCGGCGTGTCAGACGAAATCAATGTTGAATGTACCGGCCCCTTCGCGAGCAAGCCCGCTCCCACACTGATTGTGGTCGCACTCGACCAGTTTATTGCGTTGCAGAATCGGAATGACGCTTGCGCGTTTCGGGCAGTGGCTCGCCGGGGCCGTTGCTAGGATCGAGGCTCTTCTACAGGAGTGCTTTCATGAATATCAGTGTTATCGGCGGTGGTCACGGTTGCTACGCGGCAGCGATAGAGTTGGCGGAGAAAGGCCATTCGGTGCGGTTGTGGCGCCGAGACAGTGCCGCGCTGGAAAAACTGCAAGGCCTCGGCCATCTGCTCGTGCGCGACTTTCGTGGCGAACGACGCTTGAGTCTGGGGCAGGTCGGGGATGCCTTGACCTTGACGGCCGATCTGGCACAGGCCGTGGCCGATGCTCAGTTGTTGGTCATTGCCTTGCCGTCGACCTCCCATCAAGCCCTTGCCAACGAACTGGCTCCCTTTTTGCGCGACGGGCAAGTGGTGTTCCTGCCGCCGGGGACGTTCGGCAGCATGGTGTTCGCCCAGGCAATGGCGAAGGTGGGGAATCACAGTGAGGTGGCGTTTGCGGAGACCGGCACCTTGCCCTATTTGGCGCGCAAGCATGGCGATAACCAGGTGGTGATCAGCGGCTACGCGACCCGTCTGCCAACCGGGGTTTTTCCGAGTCGTTTGAGCGAGTCGGCGTTCGCCGTATTGCGCGAGGCTTACCCCAGCATCGAACCGATCGAGGATGCACTCAGCGGAGCGCTGATGAACGCCGGGCCGATCATTCATCCGCCGTTGATCCTGATGAACGCTGGCCCACTTGAGCATTTCGAGACCTGGGACATTCACAACGAGGGCACTGTGCCTTCAATTCGTCGCGTGACCAATGCCCTCGACGCCGAGCGTATCGCCGTTCGTGAAGTACTGGGCTATGGCGCACCGCATTTCCCGCTGGCTGATCATTACGCCACCGACGGCGATGAGTGGATGTACGGTCGCGGCGCTCACGGCAAACTGACCGACAGCGGCGATTGGCGTGAAGATATCGACTTGCAAAAGCACCGCTACATGCTTGAAGACACACGACTGGGCTTGTCGTTTCTGGTGTCGGTCGCGCGCTGGGCCGGCGTGCCGACGCCGGTCGCCCAGGGCCTATTGAGCCTGGCCACGGTGGTCAGTGGCATAGACCTGTACGCCGAGGGTCGAACCCTGGAAAACCTCGGGCTGGATCAACTGAGTCGCAGCGAAATGGCGCAGTGCCTGAACCAGGGATTGCTGGCATGAGCGCTGATCCGCAACGCATCTGTATCGTCGGCGCGGGGCGCATGGGCGAGGGCATTGCCTTGGCGTTCATGTTCGCCGGACTGCCGGTGACCCTGATCGATATCAAGCAACGCGAGCCCGTGGAGCAGGACCGCTACTTCCGCCACATCGAGGGCCACTTGCGCGGCGAACTGGCAACGCTTGCACGTCTGGGATCACTCGATCCGGCGCAAGTCGAACAGGCGATGAGCCATTTACGCTTGAGCGATCGCGAGGGCAGTGGCGACGATTTGCACAGTGCTGCTGTCGTGTTCGAAGCAGTGCCTGAAGTGCTTGAGCTCAAGGCCCTGACGTTCGCTTGGCTGAGTGTCGCGTGTGGCGATGAAACAGCGATTGCATCAACGACGTCGACCTTTCTGGTGACGCAGTTGGCGGCACTGGTCACGCACCCGCAACGCTTCGTCAATGCCCATTGGCTGAACCCGGCGTTCCTGATGCCGCTGGTCGAAGTCAGCCGCAGCGAAGACACCTGCCCGCAGGTGGTGCAACGCCTGATGGCATTGCTCAAGCGCATCGGCAAAGTGCCCGTGCAATGCTCCCCGGCAGCCGGTTACATTGTGCCGAGGATCCAGGCACTGGCGATGAATGAAGCGGCGCGAATGGTCGAGGAGGGGGTGGCCAGCGCCGAGGACATCGACACCGCGATTCGCGTCGGTTTCGGTCTGCGTTTCTCCGTGCTGGGGATGCTTGAGTTTATCGACTGGGGGGGCGGCGACATTCTGTTCTATGCCTCCCATTACCTGGCTGAAGCCATCGATCCGCGTTTCCTGCCACCCAATGTCATTGCCAAGAACATGGCGCAAGGGCGGAACGGGCTGCGTGAAGGTCAGGGTTTTTATGATTACCAGGACGTTGACCTGGAGGCCTACAAACTGCAGAGGCTGGGTGAGTTCACCCGCAAGCTTGAGTTGATGGGGTTGTCGCCGGTGTTCAACGGTGGCGTGGCAACGTCCTGACCGCGGAGCTGACGTGTGATCGCGACAGCTTCACGACCTGGTAGCACAACCGGCGCGCCGTTATTGCTGCGTCGGTTTTTTTCGTGGTGGATGCAGGTCATCCGCGCATTTGTCTGGTCCTGAATCGAGGTTGTCATGAAGCTGTACGAATTGATCACGTTCACCGTGCGGGTGCGCACTGTCGCCACTGCCATGGCGTGTCTGGAGACGCGCCTGGCCGTCGATGACGCCGCAGTGAAACTCATCGGCTGCTGGGCGTCGGAAATCGGCCCGCAGAATCAGATCGCGGTGTTGCGTGGTTTTGCCGACGAGGCATCACGCCAAGCTGAGCGCGAACGTTATCTGTCGAATGCCGACGCGTTTGGCATCGAGGTGTATCTGACGAACATGCGCGTGGAAAACTACACATTGTTTCCCTTTATCCAGCCGCTGCCTGCCGGGCTCCACGGGCCGTTCTACGAGCTTCGCGTATACGACCTTGTGCCATCAGGCCTGGCACCTACGCTCAAGGGCTGGGAAAAAGCCGTAGGGCCGCGAACCGGCGCGCAATACTCCCCGGTGTATGCCGCTTTC
>LNAQ01000176.1_pt1 | contig 13376 bp, 10 predicted proteins | sample 602591 | NCBI WGS metagenome assembly LNAQ01 (sample SAMN02440304, study PRJNA202911) | soil metagenome | biome: Subtropical and temperate rainforests or woodlands; isolation source: soil samples (1 kg each in a 20% v/v slurry with milli Q water) were... ... | reverse complement strand
CATCCACCACAGCATCGCCGCCCTGTTCTGATATCACTTTCACCTTAACCGGATTAAAACCATTTTTGGTCTGTACAAACACCATGGCTTCAGTACCTTGCCTTGAAAGGGCAGATTTCGGAATACTGAAATATTGCGTTTCCCCGCCAAGACCAATGACCGCCTCAACAAACTGCCCAGGTGATAATTTCTGAGTACCGCTGGTAATTTCAGCGCGCAAATGCAAGGTCTGATCAGCTTTATTGACATTGCGGATGACCGCAATCAGCTTTCCGCTCGCTTGTAATTTAGGCACAGTTACCGGCATGCCAACCTTTACAAAAGGTAAGCCTTCCAGCGGCGCATGAATTTCAAGCCAGAGGCGATTCAAGTTACCGATACGGTATAAAGGCATCGCCATATCTACACGCTGGCCGGTTGTCACCATCTGCTCCAGCACTTGGCCATCAATCGGCGATGTTAAAGTAATGCCACTACTCATGCCAGTTTCCGGGCGCAGCTTGCTGATTGCAGCATCGCTCATACCTGCCAGACGCAACGTTTGTTTACGCTGTGCCAGAGTTGCACCGGCTTCATCATGCATGCTTTCGGTTTCAAGATAGCGGCGCTGCGGAATAATGCCGTCTTTCAACAACTCCGTATCACGCGCCAGGCTTTTGGTCGCTAATCTATGCTGCGTCGCTGCCTGCAGATAATCACGTTGCAAGGTCAGTAAATCCGGGCTGTTTAAATGTGCGACCGGCTGCCCCTTTTTAACCGACTGTCCCGCTGCAACATACAACTGATCGATTAAACCAGACTGAGGTGCACTCACCACGCGCTCCTGGCCGACAGGAACTACGATCTCCGCTGGAAAATTGCGGCTGTTAAAAAAGCTGTTTTTACCGATAGGCGCTACACTCACGCCTAAGTTTTGCTGCTGGGCAGATGTCATCACAACGTCTGCTGCCTGTGCATTGCCGACCAAAAAAGCGCCATAAATCACACATGAAAGAATGGCGGATAAAAGCATCTTGCTCATGGAAGTACTCCTACGGTCTGATTATAGCGGGCTATATCCCACTGCACTTGTATCTGGCGTGTTGTGAAGGCGCGCTCGGCTTCAAAAGTCTGCGCCTGCACCCGCATTAAACTGACTAAATCGGTTTCACCAAGCTGAAAAGCCTTCTGCGCTAGGCTAAAACTCTCTTTGGCGATTTCATATTGTTTAGTTGCAATACTCAACTCGGCACGGCTTACACTTAAATTATGTTCGGCCTCATGCATTGCGGCTTCCAGTTCAAACCTCATCGCCTCACGCTCAGTTAAAGCATTGCCGACTACCATTTCAGCAGCGGCTCTTATCGGTGCGGCACTGGCCTCACCGCCGAAAGGAACACGCACATGAACACCGACGCTATTGTTATCAGTGGTATCAAAAGCGCCTTTGCTATTGCGCACATTCAGCAGCACACGCATGTTTTCGCGGCTTTCCACCTGTGCCAGATCGCGCTCGGTTTCTGCCAAACCTAATTTAGACTGAGTCTCCAGCCAGATCGGCGACTGGCTGTAATCCTCAAGGCTAGACTGCTGCTCTTGATAACTGGCAGGCAGTTCTCGCAACCCGGTCAGCAGATAATAACGGTGCCTTGCATGCATCACCTCAGCCTCGGCACGCACTTTTTCTTTTTCAACACGCAGGACTTCCTGTTCTGCCAGCATGGCATCAGTTCTGGCTAACTCACCCGCCCGATATCGCTTGCCCACATCAGATTGCAACTTTTGCGCGACTTGCAGCTTATTGATTGCTAAGGACAAATTATTATCATTAGCCGCAATATTCCATAAAGCCTCTCGCAACTGGCCTGCCACCTGAAGCTTAAGGCTCTGCCGGCTGGCTGTAGTTGATGACTGTATAGCATCTGCAACTTTCAATCGATTATCACGCTGCTTTTGCTGCCATACTGGCAGTTCCAGCTCGGCTTGCCAGTCACGCTCGCCGCGTCCGCTGCCTATTGCATCATTCTGATGGATAATTCCTATTGCAGGCGCTGAAGGTAACATGGCATTGGCTACACGGTTTTTTGCAAAAACCATCACATCTCGCGACTGTAGCGATGACTGCATCGGCGCTCGTGCATAGGCTTTTTCCAGCACATCAGATAAGTGCAGAGCCGGATTTATCTTGAGCTCGTCGATATGATCAACATAGTGACTCGATTGCATTGCTGATTGTGAAGGCTGCGGTTGTTCTTGCATTGGTGCAGCAATAGCAAGACTTGCAGAGCAAGCAACACATGCTATTGGTAAACACCAGCGACAGAAAATAGTCATAAAACTCTCCTTAAATCATAAAAACATTCGCACCAAATGCGAATGTTGATTAAACGATTGTTTTAAAACAGAGGAGGAGCGCGTGGCCTGGAGAGAAAACGCAAATACGGCTGCGGGAAGGGGTGCTTAATTAAATTGATGCCAGCCAAACTGACTGTGAATAGAAGCAGGCAAATAACAAACAACAAGTTGAATAATGGCTGAGGTAATGGGTCAAGTTCTTCTACGACCGCAGCGTTTACGCCAACAGCGTGAGCTGGGTGTGCAATGAGCACATGTTCATCGCCCGACATTTGCAATAAGCCTTCATCATGCAAATGCAGGCCATAGCCTTGTGACGGAGAATCAGCCTCTAAATGCGCATGGATAAACGGCGAAACAGTCTGCAACATAGCAAACCAGACCACAATGATCCATAAAAGCTTTTTGTGCAGAACTATAAACATAGTTAGACTTTATCAGCTATTTTTGACAAAGACAAATCAGGCCGCAATTTGGCGGCTGAATTGGAAGCGACTCTGAAAATCACTGAAATCAGAGCCGGGTAGCTTAATAGGTACGTTTTCTTGGTGTGTAGGTTGAACCGTTAGATTCAATATGACGGAAAGTAATACGGCCATTATTCACATCGTAAGGTGACAATTCCAACGTCACTTTGTCGCCTGCAAGAATACGGATATGATTCTTTTTCATTTTACCGCCGGTATAAGCAACGAGCGAATGCCCGTTATCCAAGGTAACGCGATAGCGTGAGTCCGGTAATATTTCCATTACCACACCGCTCATTTCAATTAGCTCTTCTTTAGCCATAACTGTTGCTCCAAAATAATATTAAGACCCGCATTGATGCAGCAAACTTAAAAATTTGTAGCAACCCTAAACAGTGGGAATAGTGAAAGTAAATAATCAATAACGCCTGCGCCGCACCACCAAACGCAGGCGCGACTATAGTCCTCATAGCCTATTTAAGCAAGCAATATCAGTGAATTAACCTCCACATCCATCGCGGACTATGCGTGCCCCATCTAAGATTATTAAAATAGTTCTTGACACAACAGCAATTAGCACGTAAAACGTTATTTAGGCGTTTGAATTTTTTACATTTTGGCCTTAATTTTAAGGCCATTAATAATTTAAAAAACCGAACTTTCTCAGGGTGCCTCCCTTTTAAAAAAGTATGGAATAAGATATGGCAACAGGTTTAGTAAAATGGTTTAATGACTCTAAAGGTTTTGGTTTCATTACTCCTGACGCAGGTGGTGACGATTTATTCGCACATTTCTCAGCTATCGTTGATAGCGGTTACAAAAGCTTGAAAGAAAACGATCGCGTTACTTTCGACGTAACTGACGGACCAAAAGGTAAACAAGCTTCTAACATTCAGAAGGTTTAGTACCAAAGAATCCAAAAAAATGACCCTATCATGGGTCATTTTTTTTGGATGCTGCATATAGATTTGCGGCTTAATTATCAGTAGCTTAACTACTGAGGGTTTCGTGTGCCTCACATTAATGCTAAAAAGAATTGCTCTTCCTAATGTTAATGCGCATAAAAACGCATTAACAATTAATGACTTTTATTCAACACTAAATGCCTGCGTATTTAGAATGCAGTCCCAAGCTTTCAAGCAACCGCCTTCTGCTGCTAAGTTTAGGGGCGTTATCACTGCAAGCAACTCTTGTAACGCAACATTATTCCAGGATTAGCTAACTAATTTCCTTTTATATGCCTGCCACGACTTACTCTAACAACAACCTGTAACTAGACTTCAGGCAGCAGCCTTCTCACAGGCAACTACCTGCTCGAATGCATCACCTATCTCGAAAAACCAACCACCCTCATCGCAGCCATAGACACGCCACGCATCCTTGCCTAGAAGCTTAGCAATTTCCTCATGGGCCATATCTATCAATTCAGTCAACACAACTCGATTGCCACACATAATTTGCATGCCAGCGAAAGTTTCCTGCAATGATCCAACGTCAAGTCCCAGTAGCTTCATAACTGCAATTATTCGAATACCCGATCAGTAAAGTCAATAATATGCGTATCGGAAATATTTTTACTTTCATCGATACTTACTACGATGTCTGCTAACTCATTAAGATATTTGAACCTCATAATTACACCTCATGATTTTATATAATGATGTGTCACGCTTCTTTTAATTAAATGGGATTTTTTCCCAATAAATGACTAATACTAACATCTCAACTTTATTTGTCAAATGTATTTTTTAACAAACGTAATTATTTGAAAATTAAGTACAAAGAATTAAAATAAAATTAACGGGAATAAATACCACAGGTGTGGTTTTTATGTATAATGAATGCTAATATTTGTTCGTACTGAAGAGACAAACAAACATCGGATCGATTTATAAATCACTATATGTCTATTGAAACTCCATCATCGATAATCAATTCGCTTGAGTATTGCCTCAAGCCGATTGCCAGGTTATGCATCCATTTTGGGATTGATCACCGCAACCTTTCGGAAATGCTCAAAGCAGCTTTCGTCTCGGTAGCAAAAGAAGAATTCAAGGTTAACGGAAAATCGCAAACAGACAGCAGGATTGCATTACTGACAGGCGTTCATCGCAAAGATGTGCGTCGGCTTTTAGGGCGAGCGCCAGAAAAAACAGGTGGGCGCCAGCAAGGTCTGATTGCCAACTTGATTGCGCAATGGCTAGGCACCCCTGAATTACTGGATCAGAGTGGCGAACCGAAACCGATCCCCCGCAACCCGCACCCTGATCATGAAATATCGTTCATCTCGCTAGCCGAAACACTAACAAATGACATTCATCCGCGCGCATTAATGGATGAATGTATAAATCGCGGAATCATAAAACTCTCGGAAGATGGGATGGTGCATCTAATTGTCGAATCCTTGATACCGGCTGACGACCTTGATGAAAAAGCACATTTTTTCGGACAGAACATACATGACCATATCTCTGCAGCTGAGCACAACCTGAATGGTGGGGATCCTCCCTTCCTTGATAGATTCGTCTGGCATGAAGGACTAACTGAGTCAGATGTTAAAGTGATTGCCGCCGCAGCCAGAAAGGCTGCCATGAATGCGTTAAAACAGGTTAACAATCAGGCAATACAACACAAGCAGCAACACTACAGCGAGACAAACCGACCTGAATACAGGATTCACTTTGGAACTTTCTTTTACAGCAGTCGCACCGATATTGATGACTCTAAAATTGATCATGCCAAAGATGACTCCAGCGAATGAGTATTTATGCAACTACGTCATTTATCATTATGCACTGATCTACGATTTAATATTGCGCAATACTGATTTGTTTACTTAAGACTAAAAATATAAATAAGATAATTAGTTGCTAGTAAGTTTTTATTTGCTTAGTATCCTACTAAATTACTAAACAATATAAAAGATGAAAACTTCTATTGATTTAAAACCAGATGATTCTGGTTTCAAGTTTGATAACAGCTATGCAAAATTAGCACCTGTTCTGTATCAAAAGTTACAGCCAGATAGCGTTAAAAGCCCCTCCCTATTATTGCTAAACAACGAGTTAGCCAAAACCTTGGGATTAAATCCTGTCGCTCTTAAAAAAGAAGCTGCTGAATTTCTAAGCGGTAATTCAATATATACAGCCGCGGAGCCGATTGCACAGGCCTACGCAGGCCACCAATTCGGTGGATTTAACATTCTGGGGGATGGCCGAGCCATCTTACTGGGCGAGCATCTCACTCCAGAAAACAAACGCGTCGACATTCAACTAAAGGGCTCAGGAAGAACCGCATATTCGCGCTCAGGCGATGGCCGCGCAGCGCTCGGCCCTATGCTGCGTGAGTACATTATCAGTGAAGCCATGCATGCGCTTGGCATTCCCACTACCAGAAGTCTAGCCATTGTAAAGACCGGTGAAACTGTCTACCGGGATGATGCATACCCGGGTGCAATATTGACCCGCGTCGCATCCAGTCATATCCGGGTTGGTACTTTTCAATTCGCGGCTTCCATTCATAATCATCAGGTACTCAGCGAGTTGGCGGATTACACAATAAACCGACACTTTGCAGAAATTGCCGCGTCAGAAAATAAATACGCACAACTGCTTGAAAAGGTAGTCGATTTGCAGGCAGCGCTGATATCCAAATGGATGCATGTTGGCTTTATTCACGGCGTGATGAATACGGATAATATGAGCATATGCGGTGAGACCATTGACTATGGCCCATGCGCCTTTATGAATAGTTATGATCCAGCCACTGTATTCAGCTCAATTGATAACAAAGGCCGTTATGCTTTCGGCAACCAAGCGCCAATAGCCCACTGGAACTTATATCGCCTTGCGGAAGCACTACTGCCAATAATAGACCCAGATGAAGCTCAGGCGATTGCTGTAGCAGAAAAATTGCTTGGGAAATTTCCAACCCAATTTCTGGAACACTGGCTTGCCGGCATGCGCAGCAAACTTGGCCTATTTAATACAGAAGCAGATGATTTAGAGCTGGCAGAAGATTTATTAATGTATATGCAAAAAAATAAAGCTGATTACACGAACACATTCAGAGCATTAGGAAAAGAATCGCTAAAAACAATGGAAATTTACCATGATGCAGGATTCAAAAACTGGATGCTGCAATGGGAGGCTAGGCTATCGAGACAACCCGAGTCAATTGAACAAAGCCTGGCTTTGATGGATCAGACTAACCCGGCGATTATTCCACGTAATCATCTGGTTGAAGAAGCACTCAATGCAGCCGTTGATCAGGATAATTTGCAACCACTAGAAAAGCTTTTAGCCGCCATCTCAAAACCATACCGTGCGATAGTAGATTACGCTGATTTCATGCAGGCGCCAGCACCGGGATTTGATAACCGCTACAAAACCTTTTGCGGCACATAAACCCTGCCAAGAAACGAGTACACGGCTCGTAGTACAAACTATAAACGACTAATCAATTTTGTATCCGCCGCGGGCTGCAAAAGCCTACGCTGCACACATCTTTTGCAACTTCAAGTTACCATTTCATTTCAAAATTTGCACACTTTAATCCTGCAAAAATTGTATACCCAAATAAATATAATGAATAAAGCAATGTAAGTCTCGCAAGGTTTGTTATATAACATCCTGTTTTGTATTGATAAATAAAAAGGGCACAGTCACAAGCCAGTATTGTTACTAATTGGCACGCTAATTGATTCATATTCACTGTTGATTATTTTAAGAGGTGGTTATGAATATTGTCAGAAAAACATTATTAGGCTTGATGCTGGTTTGCTTATCTTTTTCAAACGCTGTATTTGCAGGCATGAATGAAGATATTGTTGAATTACAAAAATCTTGGGAAAAACTCAAATATCAAACACCTGCCGCCTCACAGGAAAAAGGGTTTGAAGAATTATTAGAGCAATCAAAAACAGTTACCGCACAGTATCCAGACCAAGCGGAACCTCTGATTTGGCAAGGCATCATCGAAGCAACATTCGCCGGCGTCAGAAACGGCATTAGCGGCCAACTGGCGGCATTGTCTTTGGTGAAAAATGCTAAAAATAGCTTTGACAAGGCAATCAAGATTGACCCTGACGCTTCAAACGGCTCTGCCTATACAAGTTTGGGCTCTTTATATTATCAAGTACCGTCATGGCCGATCTCTTTTGGTGATCATAAAAAGGCAAACGAATACCTGTCAAAAGGACTGGAACTCAATCCGGATGGCATTGATTCCAATTATTTCTATGGTGACTATCTATACAAAACTGGCGACTTATCTAAAGCTGAAAAGGTATTAAGAAAAGCATTGCAGGCGAGCCCTAGAGAAGGCCGTGAAGTTGCAGATGAAGGTCGTAAAAAAGAAATCAATGATTTACTCAAAAAAATTGCAGAGAAAAAGTAATTCTCAATGCGTTTAATAACATCTGGATTTCTGGCATGGATAATTTCATGCAGACCAGCTTTTGCAGAAGAATACAATCTCACGGTAAATATTCATGGCATAAAACACAGTCTGTGGAAAATTCATTTTGAAAACTCACTGTTCTGCAAACTTAATTTATCTTGGCAGAATGTGCGAGACCAAGTTTACGACCTACGGATTATATGAAGACCAGTCTCACCCCACTAAATCGCAACATCATCCTGGCTGCGCTGTTCATTATGCTGACAGGCAACCTCTCATTATTTAAAAGGTTATTAGAGATTTATCCTCTTAACTTGGAGAGTCTGCCTTTTTTATTGTCACTGACTGTATTTTTCACCTTAGCTACGATGTTATTTTTGTTGCTCATCAGCTATGGCAGAGCAACACGCTGGGTACTGGCCTTTTTTCTTGTCGCGTCTTCACAGGCAGCCTACTACATGGATCAATACGGCGTCGTGATCGACACTGTCATGCTCGACAATATTGCCCAGACTGATTTGCGAGAAGCTGCAGGCTTATTTAACATGAACCTTGTGATTCGTACCTGCCTGCTGGGTTTAATTCCAGCATGGCTGGCTCTGCGTTACAGGCCAGTCATCCATAGTTTAAAAACGGAATTGAAATCGCGAATCTTATTGCTGTTTGTGCTGATTATCGCGCTATTTGCTATTGTCGCACCATTCACCGCAGGCTACGCATCGTTCATCAGAGAACATAAGATGACGCGAATGTTTGCCAACCCTATTTACTTTACTTACTCCGGCATTCTTTATGCAGCGCAGAAATTCAAATCGACGAAAGTGGTTGCCTTAAAACGCACTGCCACAGACACGGTAGAAATCGGCAACAAATACAAAAATGAGCTGATCATCCTTGTGGTGGGTGAAACAGCACGAGCCGATCGGTTTTCATTAAATGGTTATACCAAAGAAACAAATCCTGAGTTAAGCAAACAGGATGTCGTAAGCCTTAGCAATGTGTCTTCTTGCGGAACTTCAACCGGTGAGTCTGTCCCTTGTATGTTTTCCGCCATGACTCGAAAACACTTTGACAGGGAAGAAGCACTGCATATAGAAAACGCGCTAGATGTGCTTTATGAAAACGGCGTGCAGATTCTTTGGCGTGACAACAACTCAGATTCAAAAGGTGTTGCTGTCAGAATGCTGTATGAAGATTTCAAAAGCCCCACGCTTAACCCGGTCTGTGATGAAGAGTGCAGAGATATTGGCATGCTGAGCGGTCTGGATAAATTCATTGCATCGAAGGGCAATAAAGATATTCTGATCGTTTTGCATCAGATGGGAAACCATGGCCCTGAATATTACAGAAGGTACCCAAAAGAATTCGAGAAGTTCACACCTACCTGCAAGAGCAGTGATCTCAAAAACTGCACCCCGCAGGAGATCAATAATGCCTATGACAATGCCATCCTCTACACTGACTACTTTCTATCCAAGGTCATCGACTTTTTGAAGAAATACGATGGCAAATATGAAACTGCCATGCTTTACGTGAGTGATCATGGGGAATCGCTTGGTGAGCATGGCATGTATCTGCATGCGGCTCCTTACATTCTCGCCCCCAAAGAACAAACGCATATTCCTGCCATCGTGTGGATGGGGCAGCGTTTCGATTACAAAATAGATCAACTCAAACCTTATCGGGATTACCCTTTAAGTCACGATGATTTGTTCTGCATGCTGCTGGTAGGGTTCGAGATGGACTCAAAAACATGTGAAGCACGCAGAAATGTACTGTTTGAAAATCGCGACCTTAAGAAAGCTGGCAAGAAGTGAATACTCACTTTAATTTATAAAATCTTATGGCGCACGCCGTTGGCTTGTATCTAAAAATGTCCAGGCAACGATGCGGCTTTTCTTTTGCCCTTGCGCCATTTCTATCGTTTTAACTTCCAGTGCATTTACTTTTCTGAGGGCACTGTAAACACCAGGCAAGTTAGCTGCTTTTGAAATAAGCGTAGTGAACCACACACACTGTGCTGCATATTGTTTACTCTCTCTAACCATGGCAGTTACAAAAGCCGGCTCACCGCCTTCACAATATAACTCTGCATTTTGCCCGCCAAAGTTTAATACTGGAGATTTGCTATTCGATTCACGCTTGGCACTACTTTTACCTAAACCCCGCCATTTACGTTGCGTACCTGCTTGCGCTTCTTCTACAGATCCATGAAAAGGCGGGTTACACATCGTCAAAGCAAACGTCTCACCCTGACTGACCACTCCTGTAAAAATCGATAGCGGCGAAGTCTGCAAACGTAACTCAATCACATTGGAAAGGGCATTGGCTTCGATAATCCGCTGCGCATTAGTTAACGCTTTAGCATCAATATCAGCCCCCACAAACTGCCAGCCATATTCTCGTGTGCCAATCAGCGGGTAAACCATATTGGCACCTACACCAATATCCAGCACTCGAACTGACGGGCCGCGCGGAATCATACCCGCATTGGTCTCGCTTAGTAAATCAGCCAGGTAATGTAAATAATCCGCACGTCCCGGAATCGGCGGGCAGAGAAACTGCTGGGGAATATCCCAGTCAGACACATCATAAAACTGCTTTAACAGCGCTTGATTGAGTTTCTTAACGGCTTCTGCATTAGAGAAGTCGATAGAAGCATCGCCGTATTCATTCTGCTTCACATAAGGTGCCAGTGCCGAACTGGCTTGAATAAGCTGATCAAAGTCGTAGCGTGCACGATGCCGGTTACGTGCATGTAATTCAGATTTTGTATTGTCAGGTTTCACTCATTTTTACCAAAAAATTAAAAAACTGCATTTAATATGCATTTACCCACATAGATTAGATGATGGCATTAAATACATTATAGTTTGAGCATTACTAAAAAATCTTTGCAGAAAATAACAATAATATAAATATGGTTAATATATAAACCTAGCATTAGAATATCCGTTAGAATGTAAAAAATAATCAGAAAAATCAGTTAAATTCATATGGTCAAATCGGGCACACTATCTCAGTTAGTTCAGCTCAAACGCAATCTTAAAATAATCATGATTGCGTGGACATTAATTGTTGCCTCGTCTTTAATCTGGAATCTACGTCAGCAGACCCATACCAACAATACGCAACTCAAGGCTCAAGTTGAGGCCATACACGCCATTAACATGGAATACCGGAACTGGATTATCCATAATGGCGGCGTTTATGTACCTGTCACCGACAGAACGCCTCCTAATCAATGGCTGAGCCACATTCCGGATCGCGATATCAAAACTGCAAGTGGCAAGCATCTCACCTTACTGAACTCATCTTATGTGTTCAGATTAATACAGGAGAATATGGCCGCAAACGGTGCAGCAGTAAAACTGCATATCGCAAGCCTAAAACCAATGAACCCCTTAAACAAAGCAGACGCTTGGGAGACTGATGCCCTTGAGTCTTTTGCAAGAGGTGTAAAAGAAAAAGCTACGGTTGATGTCGCCCAGGATGGAAAATCCTACTTCCGTTTTATGAGGCCAATGATAACGGACAATTACTGCATGAAATGCCATGCACGTTATGGCGACAAAATTGGTGATGTTCGCGGCGGCGTAAGTATTTCTCTGCCTATAGACAATGTAATTGCTGCCGCAAATGCAGAGCGTAATTCACTGTTATTAGGGCACAGCTTGATCTGGGGGCTTGGCTTACTCGGCTTATTCATTGGAGGACGACATCAAAAGCAATCCATACTTGAAATTGAACAAAGTGAAGCGCAAGTAACACTATTAACCAACTCTATTGCACATGCTATATATGGCATAGACCTCGATGGCAAATGTACTTTCGCCAACGATGCCTGTATTGAAATGCTAGGCTTCAATAATCAAACTGAACTCTTAGGTGAAGAAATGCATGATCTTATGCGACATTCACACAAAGACGGGACGATGTGTTTGAAAGAGGAATGCGCAATCTTAAAAGCATTACATGATGGAAAATCTGTTCATGTCGAACATGAAATGTTCGGTCGCAAAAATGGCACTTTCTTCCCGGCTAGTTATTGGGCATATCCTGTCACATTGGAAGGCGAAATTAAAGGTGGCGTAGTCACTTTTATAGATATCACCGAACAACTTTTAATTAAAGATGAGTTAAAACATTCTCAGAAATTTCTCGACTCAATTATTGAAAATATACCGGTGATGGTATTCCTCAAGGATGCCCAGAACCTGCGCTTTGAGATGTTCAATAAAGCTGGCGAAGGTTTATTAGGGTTTGCCCGTAAAGATCTGATTGGTAAAAACGATCATGATCTTTTCCCCAAAGAGCAGGCAGATAGCTTCACCCAAAATGACCGCATAGTGCTGAAAAACCATAAGTTACTTGAAACGTTAGAAGAAAAAGTTAAAACAGCTACCGGCGATATCCGCTGGCTACATACGTTTAAAATAGGTCTTTACGATGAGCATAACCAGGCCACACATTTGTTGGGTGCGTCTTTGGATATTACAGACCGTAAACATACAGAAGACTCATTACGCGAAAGTGAACATAAACTTGCCGAAGCACAACGCATGGCGCACATTGGTCATTGGGAACAAGATATCGCTACTGATAAACTAAATTGTTCAGACGAAGTTTATAGAATATACGAAGTGAACCAGCACAATTTTCCAGGCACGCAAGATGCCTTGCTCAAACGCATACACCCTGAAGATATCAGTAGTGTGAAGGCAGCATATACTGATAGCTTAAATAATCACAGTCCACATCAAGTTGAATATCGCATAGTAATGAGTGATGGTCGGATTAAATATGTGTTACAAAAATACGAAGTTGTATATGACAGTGAAAATAAACCCATAACATTAAAGGGAATCACACAAGATGTAACAGCGCTCAAACAGGCGCAGCAAACGCTACTTGAGCATCAAAAAGTGCTGGAGCAATCTTTAGAAGGTACTATCCATACCGTCAGCATGGCTGTTGAACTACGTGACCCCTATACTGGCGGGCATCAACGCAGGGTGGCTGACTTGGCCTGTAGTATTGCCACCCAGATGGGATTAGACGAAAATCTTATTCATGGTGTACGCTTGGGCGCAATGATCCATGACATAGGAAAAATTGGCGTACCTGCAGAAATATTAAGCAAACCATCAAAACTCACGTCTGTTGAAATGCAGT
>LNAQ01000175.1_pt1 | contig 13380 bp, 11 predicted proteins | sample 602591 | NCBI WGS metagenome assembly LNAQ01 (sample SAMN02440304, study PRJNA202911) | soil metagenome | biome: Subtropical and temperate rainforests or woodlands; isolation source: soil samples (1 kg each in a 20% v/v slurry with milli Q water) were... ... | reverse complement strand
GGTAAACAGGTAGGTACTTGTGCCGTGGAAAGCAACCGCTAAGCTCTCCTCACGCGGTTTTCGCGTGCCTCTGCCACTGTTCTCAAGGACTGCTTATGAAACTGTATTACTCCGCTGGCGCCTGCTCATTGGCCCCACACATTGTGCTGCTGGAAGCCGGTTTGCCCTTCGAACTGGAAAAGGTTGACCTTAAAGCCAAGGTCACCGAAAGCGGCGCCGACTTTACCGCCATCAATAGCAAAGGCTATGTCCCGGCGCTGGCTTTGGATAACGGCCAGGTGCTGACCGAAGGCGTCGCCGTATTGCAATACATCGCCGACCAGAAACCCGAATCCGCCCTGGCGCCTGCCGCTGGCACCCAGGCCCGTTATCAGTTGCAGGAGTGGCTGACCTTTATTTCCTCGGAAATCCATAAGCCGATGGCGACGATGTTCAACCCGGCGCAATCAGCCGATTGGAAAGCCGCCGTCAGCGTCAGCCTGAGCAAGCGTTTGGACTGGTTGAGCGTACAACTGCAAGGCAAAGACTACGTACTGGACAACCACTTCAGCGTCGCCGACGCCTACCTGTTTACCGTGCTCAACTGGTCAAACTTTGTCGGTTTTTCGCTGGCTGCATGGCCCGAGGTGCAGGCGTATATAGCACGGGTTGCTGCGCGTCCGCAGGTGGTGGCGGCAATGAAACAGGAAGGGTTGCTGGGCTAAGTTGCCAGGCGGAACGCCGGGGCCATGCGCTCGATTTCTCGTGCCGACAGGCCGTGCAGCGGGCTGCTGGCCAGGGCGCGCCAACGGCGTACCACGCTGATTTGCGTGTGGATGATGTGCCGCGCCTCGGCCAGTGGCACGCGAAAGATGGGTGCTACCGATAACGCCAGTTCCAGGTCCATCGCATTGTCGGTTTCGCTGACGTTGAGTTTCAGCTCACGGGCGCCGGGATCGGGATTGATGTCATAGGCGCGGGATAACGCCCAGCCTTTGCCGGGTACCAAGAGAAAACCGGTATTGCGCAGGTGCCCATCGCTGTTGGATACCAGCATGTCGAATACCAGACGTGACCAGAGCAAGCGCAAGTCCTGGTTCGGGCTGGCGCCTTGGGTAATCAGTACGGCAGCAATATCCAGGTACGAAGCGCCGGTGCTGGCGTCGTCGCCGTCTTGTTTGTCGGTGAGGGTCATCGCCGAAGCGAAGTGCAGGCGGCGTCCGGTTTCGGTACGGTCGAAACGTCGTACGAGATAGGTGTGATAAGCGCTGGCGAAACGAGCCACAGCTCCTTGCGCTGGGGCGATACCGCACCTGTCGGCGAGATAGTTGACCACGCCTTCCCACGCACCGACGTTGTATCGGTCGCGAGTGCTGGGAAATTTGGCGATATACAGGTGCCCTTGTTCATCCATGACGCTGGCTTTGGGTCGGGCGCCTCCCAGAGAGCCGCCTGGGGCGATGAGCAGGCGTAGTTGGTCGTCATTGATGGCGCTCGGGTCGTCCTCGGACTCTTCGAAGGCCAGCGACGCCGCTTCCAACTCGCGCAGCATCACCAGCGGTGGCGCGCCCTCGCGGCGTTGGTTGTCAAGAAATGGGCCTTCTGGTTCGAGGCTGTAACGCAGGGCGCCGACGCGGTATTGGTCATGCACGCCCAGCAAATAGTCCGACGCATACAGGCGCGGTGCTTGCCCCGTGCCGCCCTCGTTACGCCAACGCCGCTCGGCACGGCGCTTCATCAGAAGTTGGCCCCAACGGTCGGGCGATGAGTCGGCGATCATGCCGAAAGATGTGCGGCCTTTCGGGGGGTATTGCGGCCCCGGCCAGATGCCCAGGCGAGGATCCAGGCTCACCCCCTGCAGCGCCGGGTGTTGTATGGCGGTGGCGGTGAATTCGAGGTCAAATAGTTCCTCGCGCCCACTCGGGCGGGCGTGCAAGGTGCCCAGGTGCAGGGGCTGCGCTAACCCATCCCAGTCAGCGTGCACATAAATGTGCGGCTTCATGGCTCGTCGTCCTGAGCGTTGAACAGGGCGTCCATTTGCGCGCGGTAGTCGTCGATAAAATCAAGGCTGTTTTCCCGCACGCCACTTAGGGGCCGCGGCTGCGCCTCTGGGTATTTGCTGATTGTTTTGACCACGGCGGGCGGGGCTGTGGCCGTTGCGGCTTTCTTGCTCCGTGGGTTTTTACGCCGACCGATCAGGGCGGCGTCCTGCAACTGACGACCGACGTCGTCGCTTGCGGCCAACAACGCCAAATCGGCCTCTAGCCCAAGTACCTGCATAACCGCCAGGTAGGCACCTATGGTTACGCCATCAGCGCCGCGTTCAATATTGCGCAGGGTCAGCGGCGCCATACCGGCGCGCGCGGCGACCTGGGCTGCAGTCAGTTTGCGACGTTCCCGCGCCAGGCGCAGGCGTTCTCCAAGCGCAGCAAGCAGCTCGGCAGTGGCAGGTAGCAGAGGGGAAGATTTGTTGGCCATGGTGTAATTATTCTGCTGTTAGATTACTTTTAATAGCCAGAATAGTTACTTAAGCTCGAATTGGAAAGTCAATTTTATGTAAGTATTCTGCCGTTAATTTAAATATATTCGTCAGAATAGTTACCTTTTATCGATTTTCGCCATAGCTGGCATGCCGCCTGGCCCTGCGCTACGTTTTATTTGCCGCGTATCAGCTCCCGCAGAGCAAACCGATTGGGGTGGCAGGCTTCGGCCACATCGCGCGGCAGCGGTAGCGGTTCGTTGTCTAGCCAGGCGGCGAGCAGTTCCGCGGCCAGCGGCGCGGTGATCAGGCCGCGTGAGCCGTGGCCGGTATTTACGTATAAGCCCGGCAGCCAGGGGCACGGGGTGTCCGGGGTTTGTCGGGCGTCTTTGCGCAGTACGCCGTAGGCTTGGGCAAAGGCGCTGGCATCGGCGACGGGGCCGACGATAGGCAAATAGTCGGGGCTGGTGCAGCGAAAGGCGGCACGGCCTTGCAGCTCGGTGATCGGCAAACCGTCGGCCTTCAGGCGCTGGGCCAGGTCGGTGGAGATCTCGTTAAGCAGTTGCAGATTGCTGAGGTGTTCGTCCGCCTTGAGGCTCAGGTCGTCGCTATGGAAATCAAAGCTGGCGCCAAGGGTGTGTTCACCCTCGCGTGCTGGCGCCACATACCCTTCGGCGCAGACCACGGTGCTTAGCGCCGTGCTCTCAGCTGTTTGCGCCAGGCTAGTGATTTGCCCGCGAATGCGCTTGAGCGGCAACTCGGCGGTGGCGGCAAAACCGCGTACATCGGCGGCCCCGGCCAGTACCACAACGCTGGCGCTGGCCAATAATTGCTCGCCGTGCCAGGCCTGCCACTGGCCGTTTTCCTGGCGCAGTTGCAGGGCATGCTGATGCACGCGCAGCTGCACGTTGGCGTGCTCGGCCATCAGCCGGCATAGTGCGGGTGGATGCACCCAGCCGCCTTGCGGATAGAACAACCCACCGCTGGCCAGGGCGATGCCAGCCTGTTGTTCGGCTTCGGCATTACTCAGGCTGTGCAGCAGCTCGGCGGGAAAGGCTGCCGCCAACTGTGCCTGCCGCGCTGCTTCTTTTTCGTCAAAGGCCAGTTGCAGTACGCCGCAGGCATCCCAGTCCTGGCCGCGTTGCAGGCGCTGTATATGCCGGCGGGTATGGCCGAAGCCAGCGACAATCAGGCGCGACAGGCTGGTGCCATGGGCCGAGAGCTTCAGGTACAGCACGCCTTGCGGATTGCCTGAGCCTTCCTGGGCGATAGCGCCATGGCGCTCCAGCAGGGTGACCTGCCAACCCCGCGCCGCCAGGCTTTCGGCGCTGGCACAACCGGCCAGGCCAGCGCCAATTACCAGCGCGGTGCGTGGCCCAGTGTGCTCAGGCGGACGCGCGTACCAGGCTTTTTCCGCGGGCTTGGCGGGTGCATCGTCCAGGCCAATGAAGTGCCCTTTAAGCACCTGCCATTTGTGCCCTAAGCCATCCACACGCTTGAGCTTGAAGCCCACGGCCTTCAGGGCGCGGCGCACGTCACCGGCTGTGGTGAACGTGCCGAGGGTAGTGCGTGGTGTGGACAGCCGCGCCAACTGGTTAAACAACTCAGGCGACCACATCTGCGGATTTTTCGCCGGGGCGAAGCCATCAAGAAACCAGGCGTCGATTTCCCCATCAAGCTGCGGCAACAGCTCCATCACATCGCCAATCAGCAAGGTCAGCACCACGCGGCCGCCGTCGAATAGCAGGCGCTGAAAACCGCCATGCAGGGCCACATACTGCTCAAGCAATTGCTCGGCAAATGGCTGCAACTCGGGCCACAGGTGCAGCGCGCGCCGGAGGTCGGCGTAGCTCAGTGGGTGCTTCTCTACGCTAACAAAATGCAGCTGCGCTCCGGCCACGGCGGTGCGGGCAAACAACTCCCAGGCACAGAGAAAATTCAGCCCGGTGCCAAAACCGGTTTCTCCAATCACCAACTTACCGTGGGCGGGCAGGGCGGCGAAGCGCGCGGGTAGGTCGTTGTTGTCGAGAAACACGTAACGCGGTTCAGCCAAGCCCAGGCTATTGGAGAAGTACACATCGCCGTAGGCGCGCGAGTGCGGCTGGCCGCTGTCGTCCCAGTCCAGTTCGGCTAGCGAGGAATGCGGTGGCGTTGGGCTCTGGGGCATAAGGGTGATTGGCTGCTTGGAAGAGTCGCGGGATAAAACGAAGAGCGGCGCATTCTAGCCGAACTTGCTGTCTGTCATGGCTGACCGGCAGCAATCCGCTAGGCTTGGCCAATCATGCAGACAAATGGAGTGAGGGTGTATGTTCGAGTCCGCCGAAATCGGCCACGCGATTGACGACAAAACTTACGAGGCCGAACTGCCCGCCCTGCGCGAGGCCCTGCTCGAAGCGCAGTTCGAGTTGCAGCAGCAAAAGCGCTTTCCGGTCATTGTGTTGATCAATGGCATCGAAGGCGCAGGCAAGGGCGAGACGGTCAAACTGCTGAATGAGTGGATGGACCCACGGCTGATTCAGGTAAGTACCTTTGACCGGCAAACCGATGAAGAGCTGGCCCGCCCAGCCGCCTGGCGTTATTGGCGACAACTGCCACCGAAAGGGCGCATGGGGATTTTCTTCGGTAACTGGTACAGCCAAATGCTCCAGGGCCGCGTCGATGGCCGTATCAAAGATGCCGTGTTGGACCAGGCCATCATCGGCGCCGAAGGCCTCGAGCGCATGCTCTGCGACGAAGGTGCGCTGATCTTTAAATTCTGGTTTCACCTGTCGAAAAAGCAGATGAAAGCCCGGCTGAAAAACCTTAAAGACGACCCTCAGCGCAGCTGGCGCCTTAGCCCGCTGGATTGGGAGCAGTCGCAAACCTACGACAAATTTGTCCGCTACGGTGAGCACGTTCTGCACCGCACCAGCCGTGACTACGCGCCCTGGTATGTGGTGGAAGGCGCCGATGAAAACTACCGCAGCCTGACCGTGGCGAAAATCCTCCTCGAAGGCTTGCAAGCCGCGCTAAAAACCAAAGAGCGCCCGCAGCGCCATCCCCATGCCGGCCCGGCGACCGTCAGCCTGGATAACCGCAGCCTGCTCGGCAGCCTGGACATGACCCAGCGCCTGGACAAAGACGACTACCAGAAACAACTGGCCAGCGAGCAGGCGCGCCTGGCTGGGTTGGTGCGCGACAAGCGCTACCGAAAGCACGCGCTGGTGACGGTATTTGAAGGCAATGACGCCGCCGGCAAGGGCGGCGCGATCCGGCGTGTAGCAGCGGCGCTCGACCCGCGCCAATACCGCATTGTGCCGATTGCCGCGCCTACCGAAGAAGAACGTGCGCAGCCTTATCTCTGGCGCTTCTGGCGACATATTCCCGGCCATGGTCAGTTCACGGTGTTCGACCGTTCCTGGTATGGCCGTGTGCTGGTGGAGCGGGTGGAAGGTTTTTGCTCGCCGGCCGATTGGCTGCGTGCCTACGGTGAGATCAACGACTTTGAAGAACAACTGACCCGCGCCGGCATCGTGTTGGTGAAGTTCTGGCTGTCTATCGATCAGGACGAACAACTGGCGCGCTTTAAAGAGCGCGAAGAGATCCCTTTCAAGCGTTTCAAAATCACCGAAGAAGACTGGCGTAACCGCGAAAAATGGCCGCAATACGCCGATGCCGTTGGCGATATGGTCGACCGCACCAGCACTGAAAACGCGCCGTGGACGCTGGTCGAGGCCAATGACAAACGCTTTGCCAGGGTCAAGGTGCTGCGCACTATCAATGACGCCTTGGAACGCGCCATGAACCGCGATTAATGGGGCGAAGCAGGGCAGGATCGCTGCGCATACACGGGATGAATAGTCATCGCCCTGCCGGGTAGGGCGGTTTTATTCTAGGCCCAGCTGCAATTCAGCCGACCAACTGACTCCGATTTCAGAACAACAATGAGGTGCGTGATGCGTGAAGTAGTGATCGTCGACAGCGTGCGGACAGGCCTGGCCAAGTCCTTCCGTGGCAAGTTCAACATGACCCGCCCGGACGACATGGCTGCCCATTGCGTGAATGCGCTGCTGGAACGCAACAAAATTGACCCCGCCTCGGTGGAAGATTGCATCGTCGGTGCTGGCTCCAACGAAGGCGCCCAGGGCTACAACATTGGCCGCAACGTGGCCGTGCTGTCGGGCCTGGGCACTCAGGTGGCGGGCATGACCCTCAACCGCTTCTGCTCCTCGGGCCTGCAAGCCATCGCCATCGCTGCCAACCAGATTGCCTCGGGTTGCAGCGACATCATCGTCGCTGGCGGCGTTGAATCGATCACCTTGACGATGAAAAGCGTCAACACCGACAACCTGATCAACCCGCTGCTCAAAGCCAACGTACCGGGCATCTACTACCCGATGGGGCAGACCGCCGAAGTGGTCGCCCGCCGCTACAACGTCACCCGCGAGCAGCAAGACGCCTACGCCCTGCAAAGCCAGCAGCGCACCGCTCGCGCGCAAGCCGAAGGGTTGTTCGACGACGAAATCGTGCCGATGGCGGTGAAGTACTTTGTTGAAGACAAAGCCACGGGCGAGAAAACCATTGTTGAAGGCGTGGTCGATCGCGACGACTGCAACCGTGCCGACACCACCCTGGCCAGCCTGCAAGGGTTGAAGCCGGTGTTTGCCGAAGATGGTTCCGTAACCGCTGGTAACGCCTCGCAGCTGTCCGATGGCGCGTCCATGACCCTGGTGATGAGCCTGGATAAAGCCAAAGAACTGGGCCTGGAGCCGCTGGCGTATTTCCGTGGTTTTACCGTGGCCGGTTGCGAGCCCGAGGAAATGGGCATCGGCCCGGTGTATTCGGTGCCAAAACTGCTCAAAGCCCGTGACCTGACCGTTGAAGATATCGACCTGTGCGGGGCGTTGATCTTCAGCGCGTCGCCAGCGCTTACAGCACTTCAAACACGCCGGCCGCGCCCATGCCACCACCGATGCACATGGTCACGCACACGCGCTTGGCACCGCGGCGCTTGCCTTCGATGAGGGCGTGGCCCGTAAGGCGCTGGCCCGACACACCGTAGGGGTGGCCCAGCGCAATGGCGCCGCCGTTGACGTTCAGGCGGTCTGCGGGGATGCCCAGCTTGTCGCGGCAGTACAGCACCTGCACGGCAAAGGCTTCATTCAGCTCCCACAGATCGATGTCCTGCACCGTGAGGCCCAGCTTTTTGAGCACCTTGGGCACGGCGAACACGGGGCCGATACCCATCTCGTCGGGCTCGCAGCCGGCCACGGCGAAGCCGAGGAAACGGCCCAGAGGTTGGAGGCCCTTTTTGCTGGCGTAGTCTTCGCTGGTCAGCACGCAGGCGCCGGCGCCATCGCTGAACTGGCTGGCGTTGCCGGCCGAGATCAGGCCGCCGGGCAGTGCCGAGCGCAGCCCTTGAATAGCCTCTACGGTGGTGCCTTCGCGCGTGCCTTCGTCGCGGCTCACGGTGACTTGCTTGGTAGTGAGGCCCATGTCCTTGTCGGCCACGCCTGCTGTGACGGTGATGGGAGCGATTTCGGCGTCGAACAAACCCGCCGCCTGGGCGGCGCAGGCCTTTTGCTGGCTGGCGGCGCCGTATTCGTCCATGACTTCACGCCCGATGTGATAGCGCTTGGCCACCTGCTCGGCGGTTTGCAACATGCTCCAGTAGATCTCGGGCTTGGCCTTGGCCAAAGCCAGGTCTTGCAGCATGTGGCTGTTCATTTCCTGCTGTACACAGGAGATGCTTTCCACGCCGCCTGCCACAAACACATCGGCCTCGCCTGCAATGATGCGCTGCGCGGCCATGGCAATGGTTTGCAGGCCAGACGAACAAAACCGGTTGACGGTGACGCCCGACACCGTGATGGGCAGGCCGGCACGCAAGGCGATCTGGCGCGCGATGTTGGCGCCAGTGGCGCCTTCGGGCGTGGCACAGCCCATGAGCACGTCGTCGATGTCGGCCGGGTCCACGCCGGCGCGCTGCACCGCGTGCTGCACGGCGTGGCCGCCGAGCGTGGCGCCATGGGTCATGTTGAAGGAACCCTTCCAGCTCTTGGCAAGCGGGGTGCGGGCGGTGGAAACAATCACTGCGGAGGTCATGGGAAATCCTTTCAGGGTTGGAGCACACCTGTGGCGGCCTGGCTATATGCAAGCAGGGCTCGCGCACATGAGCAGTTTGGGCACCGAAAACACCGGACCGATGCCCATTTCGTCCGGCGCGCAACCGGCCACGGTAAAGCCACGGAAAAACGCCTTGGGCTTGAGTCCCAGGGCCAGGGCTTTTTCCAGGCTCATCACCAGGGTCATCGAAGCCCCGTCGGACAACTGTGACGAGTTGCCTGCCGTCACCGAGCCGTCTTCGGCGAACACCGGCTTCAAGCCCGCCAGACTTTCATAGGTGGTGTCGGGGCGGTTGCAATCGTCGCGATCAACCACGCCGTCGAGAATCTGCACCGCACCGGTGTTCTTGTCCTCGACCTTGTACTTGACCGCCATCGGCACGATCTCGTCGTCGAACAGCCCGGCCGCCTGGGCCTGGGCAGTACGCTGCTGGCTCTGTAAGGCGTAGCGGTCCTGTTCTTCACGGCTGACCTGATAACGGCGGGCGACGATCTCGGCGGTCTGGCCCATGGGGAAATAAATCCCCGGCACTTGCTCCTTGAGCAGCGGGTTGATCAGGTGATCGGTATTGACGCTTTTCATTGTCAGGCTGATGGATTCCACGCCACCGGCAACAATGATCTCGCTGCAACCGGAGGCGATCTGGTTGGCGGCGATGGCGATGGCTTGCAGGCCCGAGGAGCAGAAGCGGTTGAGGGTCATGCCGGCGGTGCCGATGCCCAATTGCGAAAGCACCGCCACGTTACGGCCGATGTTATAGCCCTGGGCGCCCTCGTTCGAACCGGCACCGACGATGCAGTCCTCGACGCTGGCCGGATCGATCCCGTTGCGCGCCAACAATGCATCGACACAATGAGCCGCCATGTCGTCCGGACGGGTCATGTTGAACTTGCCGCGAAAAGACTTGGCCAGGCCGGTCCGCACGCTGTCGACGATCACCACTTCACGCATGGCTGTACCTCAATTGTTATTGTCGGGCACCGCCTTCGCGCAGGAGAAGATCAAGGTCGGCGTCACCGCCACCCTCGAAGGCACTTATACCGTGCTCGGCGAGGACGGCATCCGCGGCTTCCAGACGGCGCTCAACGTGCTGGGTAAGAAGGTCGGCGATAAAGAGCTCGAATTCGTTATCGCATCGACTGACGCAACGCCGGACTCCGCCGTCCGCGCCGTGCGAAAACTGATCGAGCAGGACAAGGTGCAGATCCTGCTGTCGCCGCTGTCCGGCGACGAGGGCATCGCCGTCAAGAATTTCGCAAAGACCCATCCGGAGCTGACCTTCATCAATGCCGCTTCCGGCGCCCAGGAAACGACCTATGTCGATCCGGCTCCGAACTTCTTCCGCTACAACATGGACGGTGCGCAGTGGCAGGTGGGCCTCGGCAAATACGCCTATGACGAAAAGAAGTATCGCAAGATCGCGACCGTCGGCGAGGATTATTCGTTCATCTACACCCAGGTGTTCGGCCTCGTTCTCGAATTCTGCGGTGCCGGCGGACAGGTCACCAACCGGCAATGGGTGCCGCTCGGCACCAAGGATTTTGCCTCGGTGATCGCCGCGTTGCCAGACGATGTCGATGCGATCTACCTCGGCCTCGGCGGCGCCGACGCCGTCAATTTCCTCAACCAATACCAGCAGGCCGGCGGCAAGGCGCATCTGATGGGCGGTTCGATCATGATCGACCAGACCATCCTGTCGTCGAAGGGCAACGCCAAGAGCGCGTTGGTCGGGACGCTCGCCGCGAGCGGCCAGGCCGACACCTGGGAGAATCCAAATTGGCAGAAGTTCGTGAAGGACTATCAGGACGCCTTCCCGCCAAACAAGCGCTTCCCGAGCCCGTCGCTGCTCGCGACCAACTATTACGGCTCGACCATGGCGCTGATCCTGGCGCTGCGTGCGGTCAATGGCGATCTCTCCAACAACCAGGCCAAGTACAAGGAAGCCCTCGCCAAGATCGAGATCGATGCGCCGAACGGCAAGATCAAGCTCGACGCCAATCGCCAGGCGATCGGCACCAACTTCGTCACCGAGGTGGTCGATGACGGCAAGGGCGCGCTGTTCAGCAAGGTCGTGAAGGTGATCCCGAACGTCAACCAGACGCTCGGCTACGACCCGGCGGTCTTCTCCAAGATCGGGTTGCCGAGCCGCACCGTGCCGGAATGTAAGAAATACTGACGCATACTCCTGCGATGCACAATCCGGGGAGCGACTCGCTGACGCGGTCGCTCTCCGCTCTTGCAATCTCGCTGGCGTTGTTGAACGCTGAGCGAAAAGACAAGAACATTCGGGAGGGGAAGGCATGAGCCGTGCGCTCGCCGTCTTCCATGGCCGGTTTGGCCGGGCGACGGTTTATCAGTTGAACCGCCCTTTCAATATCCACGCCCATCGTGAAGGTCACCTGATCTTCCATGTTGGCGGCATGCCCGCATGCATCGACGTCTCCGACGGACACCACGATCTCAACGAGACGTCCGTGGTCGCAGTCAATCCGTGGGAGCCGCACAATTTCCTGCCCGCCGATCTCGACGGCGGCGCGATCTTCTTCGTGCTCTATGTCAACGCCGAATGGTTTGCGCCGGATGCCTCCGGCACCCACCGGATGCGCTTCGGCCGTACCCAGTTCCGGCGCACGCCAGCGCTCGACAAGCATATCAGGCGGACCGCCGCGCTCGTGTGCGGCGCACCATCGCTCTCCAGCCTGGATTCGGAGCTGCGGCGGCTGATCGACGTCTGCTACGACGAAAGCTGGCAGCAGGCCGAGATCGCGCGTGATCCTCGCGCAAACGGCTCCGTCACCGATTTTCGCGTCCGCAAGTGCATCAAGATGATGTCGGAAAGCCCCGGCGCCGAGATCGAGCTCGATGCGATCGCGCGGGAATCCGGCCTGTCGCGGCCGCATTTCTACCGGTTGTTTCGCGTCCAGACCGGCGTGACGCCGAACCTCTATCTCAACACGCTGATCATGGAACAGGCGCTCGAAGCGCTGGTGGCGAGCGAGGCGCCGATCGCCGATATCGGCTTCGATCTCGGCTTCTCCTCCCAGAGCGGCTTCACCCGCTTCTTCGCTGCCAATGTCGGGATGGCGCCGACCGATTATCGTCGCGCAGCCAAGATTTTGCGCGCCTGAACTGCGCGAAAAGATACTCACGATCAAACGTCGCCCTCGCAGCCCCGCTAGGATGCAGGCAACGCGATCCCGGAAGAGGGTCGCGACCGACGGGAGGACGTACGTCAATGGCAGGGCTCGCAGCCGACGACGGCTTGCATCCCTCCTCTTCGCGCATGCGGGGAGGCGGTTGGGGTGTGCCCGCGCCTTCGCGACGTCTCCCCGCGTGCGGGGGGAAAATCGCAGAAGATCTCTTGGAACGGCAAGCGCCTCGTCCTTCGAGACGACCGCTCCGCGGTCTCCTCAGGATGAGGCTGATCGGCATCGGACCTGCTGCCGCATGCTCCGCCCTCATCCTGAGGAGCCCGCCAATGCGGGCGTCTCGAAGGATGGGCCGCGGCGGAGACGCCGTTCCCGATATGCGGTTCTCTCCCCGCAAGCGGGGCGAGGTGAAGCCATGAGCCGCTTTGTCGAACGCCATCCGGCCTGGGCGCTGATCTCGATCATCGCCATTGCCGTCGGGCTCTGGCTGGTCTTCGCGATCTGGCCGCCGGGCCTCGAAGAAGCCATCGGCCGCAAGCGCGTCTTCCTCAACGCAGTCTTCAACGGCATCACGCTCGGAGGCCTCTACTTCCTCGTCGCCAGTGGCTTCACGCTGATCTTCGGCCTGATGCGCAACGTCAACCTCGCGCACGGCTCGCTCTATCTGTTCGGCGGCTATGTCGGCTACGCCATCAGCACGGCAACCGGCTCCTGGGTGCTCGGCTTCATCGTCGCCTTCATCCTCACCGCCATGGTCGGCGTCCTGCTTCAGCTGATCGTGTTCCGCCGGATGGAGGGACAGGATCTCAGGCAGACCATGGTGACCATCGGGCTTTCGATCGTGTTCGCTGACCTCATGCTGTGGGCCTGCGGCGGCGACTTCTACCAGATCCAGACACCGAACTGGCTGATCGGCCCCATGGAGCTGCCGCTGGTCACGGCGATCAAGTCCTCGGGCGAACCGGTCTATCTCAGATATCCCATGGTCCGGCTCGTGATCTTCGCCGCTTCCGTGGTCATCGGCGTTGCGATGTGGCTTGTTCTCAATCGCACCCGGGTCGGCATGATCGTCCGCGCCGGCGTCGACGATCGCGATATCCTCGCGGCGACCGGGGTGCGCATCCAGCTCGTCTTCGTGGCGGTGTTTGCGTTCGGCGCGGGACTTGCCGGCATCGCCGGCGTCGTCGGCGGCACCTTCCAATCCCTGTCGCCGGGCGAGGACATCCGCTTCCTGCTCGCCTCCCTCGTCGTCGTGATCGTGGGCGGCATGGGCTCGATCCCCGGCGCGGCGCTCGGCGCGCTGATCATCGGCCTCGCCGAGCAGCTCGGCTCGGTCTACATCCCGACCTATGCCATCGTCGTGACCTTTCTGATCATGGTGCTGGTGCTGGCGATCCGGCCGCAAGGCCTGTTGGCGAGGCGCTGAGATGTCGCTCGCCCACGATAGCCGCATCACCGTACGGCCCGCCGCGCTGGCACAGCGGCCGGCGCGCATTTGGCCTGAGATCAACCATCCCGCGGCCTGGATCGTCGCGGTCATTCTCCTGATCATGCCGCTGATCGCCAACGGCTTCTTCCTGATCGAGATCTTCGCGTCCACCTTGATCCTCGGCACCATGGCGCTGAGCCTGATGTTCCTCGCCGGCTACGGCGGCATGGTCAGCCTGA